>VFQQ010000123.1_pt1 | contig 198997 bp, 191 predicted proteins | sample 3512341 | NCBI WGS metagenome assembly VFQQ01 (sample SAMN10412373, study PRJNA504923) | tailings metagenome | isolation source: Relicate 2 Philex TSF1 revegetated site | place: Philippines: Tuba, Benguet | collected 2017-08-29 | reverse complement strand
CGTTGAAGGCCGCTTGAACTTTGGCGCGATCCAGTCCGCTTTCCTTGGTCACCCAATCAATTGCAGCTTTTTCGTCGGTTGGTTTCAGGCTTTTTTTAGTGTGAATGGCATCAAACAGTTTAGGGTGCAGCTTTTCAAGAACGCCCAGGGTTTCCATGGCGTAATACGCTTTGGCCATTGGTGCCCAATCTGGACGAGGTAAGCCTGGTACGCGCTTGAAATAAACATCAGCTGGCAGTTTCTTGGCCCAGGCATGGAGTTGGGGATCCAGTTGGTGGCAGTGTGGGCAGCCGTACCAGAACAGTTCAGTGACTTCAATCTTGGCTGGATTATCCGTCTGGATCTCCTGCGCGGTATTGTTGTATTCAATCCCCGCCATCGGGTCTGCCACGACATGCGTGGAGATCAGCAGTAACAGGGTAGCCAGCAGTTTTTTCATGGTGTTATGTCCTTAATGGGTAATTACATTTGCGAATCACTTAACGCAGCAGCCACGAAACTGGTGGACGACTGACGCTAGCCCGCCTATTGGTTTGGAATGTTGCTATTTACCTTGATCAGATCGGCAGAAAATCCATTCTGCACTAGCTCTGATCGTGCAACATTGATCTGGTTCAAATCAGAAAAGGGGCCAACCCGTACACGGTGCCATGTGCCCTTGTCTGGGATTTCGGCGGTTTGCACGATGGCTTCCAATCCCTGCAGAGCAAGCTTGGCTTTCATGTTATCGGCTTCCTGCTCGGTTTGAAAAGCACCCACCTGCAGAAAGTAAGTTTCAGTGGTTTTTGTGCTGTCAGGTTGCGCGGCGCTCTGCTTGATCTCCTGCTCGGTCACCTGTTTTTCACTGCCAGGGAGAATGGTGTAGAAATCAAAGCGTGGCTTTTCTTCAGCCTGACTATCCACAGGAGGTTTGGCATCCGGGCGGCTATTTTTTTCAGCTTCAATCACCGCTGCCGGCGTGACTTTGTTGACAAATGGACTTTCACCATCAGTGATGATGAGGGCCATCCCCACAGAAATGCCGACGCCCAGCAAAAGGCCGACGAGCAGACCAGAGAAAAAAGGGCTGCCTTTCTTGGCAGGTTTCTGGCGATTGCTGCTTGTGTTTTTGTAATCTCTACTCATGTTGGTTTCCCGAGATGGCGGCTATGGTAATCAATCCGCAGGTTCACTTACATTTTCTCCGGGGCGGTAACGCCTAACAGCGCGAGCCCATTTCTCAAGACCTGCCGGGTGGCATGGATCAAGGCCATACGTGCTAGCTTGAGCGATTCATTATCAACCAGAAATTGCTCAGCATTGTAATAGCTATGCAAATCACTGGCTAAATCTTTCAGGTAATTGGCGATCATATGCGGGGCCAATTCATCCCCGGCCGTTTTCACAATGTCAGGAAATTCGTTGAGTCGTTGCAATAGCGCGGCCTCATGCGTGGTTTCCAAAGGGGACAAATCAGCTGCCTGCAGCGTAGAAACGTCACCCCCCCATTGTTGGAGGACACTGCAGATGCGTGCGTGCGCATACTGAATGTAATAGACGGGATTGTCGTTGGTCTGCGCACGCGCCAGATCAATATCAAATATCAGTTGAGAATCCGGCCTGCGTGCAGCCAGGAAATAGCGTGTGGCATCGCACCCGACCTCTTCAATCAAATCGCGCAAGGTGACGTAGCTACCCGCGCGCTTGGAGATTTTAACCTCTTCGCCGCCACGCATCACCGTTACCATCTGGTGCAGCACATATTCGGGCCAACCCTGCGGGATGCCCATATTCATGGCCTGTAAACCTGCGCGGACGCGGGTGATGGTGCTGTGGTGGTCTGCACCCTGCTCATTAATTACGCGTTCGTAACCACGCTGCCATTTATCTACATGGTAGGCGACATCGGGCACGAAGTAGGTATAGCCACCCTCTTTCTTGCGCATCACGCGGTCTTTGTCATCGCCAAAATGGGTCGTGCGCAGCCACAAGGCATCATCCTGCTCATAGGTATGGCCGCTATCGATCAGGCCTTGCACGGTGCTTTCCACCTTGCCATTGGTATAGAGTGCGGACTCCAGCGAAAACACATCAAACTGGATCTGAAACGCGCGTAGATCAAGATCCTGCTCATGGCGCAAATAGGCGACGGCAAAATGGCGAATGGATTCACTGTCTTCTGGATCGCCAGAAGCAGTAAAGGCCATGTCGTCAGCACGCACGGTTTCTTTGGCCAGATAAGCCTTGGCGATATCCACAATGTATTCGCCACGATAACCATCCTCTGGAAAGTCAGGATGCTCCGGCCCATAGCCTTTACAACGTGCTTGTACTGATTTGGTCAGGTTGTCGATTTGTGCGCCGGCATCGTTGTAATAAAACTCGCGGGTGACCTGCCAGCCATTGGCGGCCATTAAACGTGCGAGGCAATCACCAACGGCAGCGCCTCGACCATGCCCTACATGCAGTGGGCCGGTAGGATTGGCAGAGACAAATTCAATCTGTAATTTGCGCCCTTGACCCAGCTGATGATGGCCGAACAGCGCGCCTTGGCTTTGCACTTCTTTGATGACCGCTTGTCTTGCAGCCGGGCTGAGATAAAAATTGATAAAGCCAGCGCCTGCGATTTCTGTGTGGCTAATATAGCTGGAGGCTGGCAAAGCCGCTTGGAGTTGCTGGGCAATCACACGAGGGTTTTGCCGCAGGCTTTTGGACAACAGCATCGCCAGATTGGTGGAAAAATCACCATGTTCTTTATTCTTGGGGCGCTCCAGCTGAATATTGAGGGCTTCCGTGGCAATATTCAGGCTTTTTGCGGCAAAGGTGAGTAATTCGGTAAGATGTGCTTTCAAGGCAAAATCGACAATTCGTTTAAAAACGCTATTTTAACCTACTGATACCCTAATCCGATAACCCCATTTCATGTCAGCGCACATCCTTAAAATCGCACTTGATGTACCTCTCGACAGCCAGTTCGATTATCTGGATGGCGGATTTGACGTGGCCGTTGGTCAGCGCGTCATTGTGAGCTTTGGCAGACGTCGCCAAATCGGCCTAGTGGTGGGGCGAACGCAGGCATCGGATATCCCACAAGACAAGCTCAAACCGATTGAACACGCGTTTATGGAAGAGCCTGCTATCGACAAAAGCGTGTTCAAACTAATGAAGTTTTGTGCAGATTACTACCATTACCCGTTTGGTCAGGCGATCCTTTCTGCGCTGCCAAGCCGGCTCAGACAGACTGAGCCGGCAACGAGTCGCAAACAATTTGCCTATGCACTGAAACCGGGTGCTTCGATAGATAGTATTCCGTCACGCAAAGTTGTGCAGCACAGAATATTTACAGCGCTGGAAACCCATGGAGAACTCTCTGAAACTGCCCTTGCAGCGCTCTCCCCCAGTTGGCGAAAAGCTGTACTGGACATGCAGGCAGCCCATTTGCTGCAATCCAGAGAAATTCTGGCAGGCCTGAAATCCCAAGTACAACAACTGCATGCGCCAGCGCTCAATCAGGAGCAAGCCCATGCGGTGGAAGAAATTGTGCAACATGCCGGTCAATTCAAAACCTGGTTACTGCATGGAATCACGGGCAGTGGCAAGACGGAAGTGTATATCCAGATCATTGAGCGATTGCTGCTGGACAACCATGGTCAGATATTGGTGCTGGTGCCAGAAATCAACCTGACACCGCAGTTAGAATCAAGGTTCAGAGGACGCCTGCCCCATTTGCCGTTGGTATCACTCCATAGTCATCTCAGTGAAGGGGAGCGCTTGCAGAACTGGCGTCTGGCACAGTCTGGCCAGGCACGCATTGTGATCGGCACACGTCTCTCTGTGTTCACGCCAATGGCAGATATGAAGCTGATCATTGTGGATGAAGAACATGATGCCTCTTACAAGCAGCAAGATAGCATGCGTTACCATGCCCGAGATGTGGCCATGGTCAGAGCGCAGCATCATGATGTGCCGATTGTTTTAGGGTCTGCTACCCCTGCACTCGAAACCTGGCATAACGCCCAGACTGGCAAGTACGAGGTGTTAGCACTTACTAACCGTGCAGTGGATAAGGCTGCCCTGCCGCAAATTCGCTGCATTGATACCACACGGAATATGTTGCAGGATGGTTTGTCACAGATATTGATAGAGGCCATGCGTGAACGATTGGCCCGTGGTGAGCAAAGCCTGCTTTTCATCAACCGTCGTGGTTACTCCCCTGTGTTGCTGTGCAGCGCATGCCATTGGATTGCCCCCTGCCTACGTTGTAGTGCCCGGCTGGTGGTGCATTTACGTCAAAAACGATTACGGTGTCACCATTGCGGGCATGAGCAAAAAATCCTGCCAGCATGCCCGAGTTGTGGCAACACAGACTTACATCCAACGGGTCAGGGCACCCAACGGCTAGAAAATACACTCGCTGCATTGATGCCAGAAGCCAGAATTCTGCGGGTGGATCGCGACAGTACGCAGCGGAAAAATGCGCTGCACGACATGCTGGCTGCAGTGCATGCAGATGAAGTTGATATTCTGGTGGGCACACAGATGTTGGCCAAAGGCCATGATTTTCCCAACCTGACCCTGGTGGGTGTGATTGACACCGATAGTGCGCTTTTCAGTCCGGATTTTCGTGCGGCTGAGCGTTTGTTCTCTCAGCTCATGCAAGTGGCAGGGCGCGCTGGCCGATCAGAAAAATCTGGTGAGGTGTTGATACAGACGGCTTTCCCGGATCATGTGTTGTTCAATGCCCTGCGTGCACAGGACTATCCTGCATTTGCCAATAGCTTGTTGCAAGAGCGCGAACTGATGCAATTTCCGCCGTATCGTTATATCGCGCTGCTCAAGGCCGAAGCCAATGATTTTGCGCTGGTGCAACGGTTTCTCCGGTACGCAACCGATACCGCACGAGCCTATCCATCCAACGTAATGGTATACGACCCGGTAAGGCCACAGATGGAGCGATTGAAAGGCATGGAGCGAGGTCAGCTGCTTATGCAAGCCAGTAGTCGACAGTCATTGCAGAAGTTACTTAAAACACTGGTAGCGAGCTTGCGTGCACATCCCTTGAATACGAAGGTGAGGTGGGCGGTGGATGTGGATCCGTTGGAGGTTTAAGTGATTGATATAATTATTCCGATTAATTAAAACTGAGAATAAATATTTATGAGTAAATCAAAGTTTGCCAAGAAAATAACTTTATTTCTTCTAGATGCTGATCCAGATGGAAGGATAGTTTGTGAGCTGTCCAATTGGACTGGAAAGGCTTACAGGATCCCTCGTGGCAAAGTAAAAGATTGTGCTGATAGAGACGATTTAAAAGGTACAGCGGTATATTTTTTATTTGGTAAAGCAGAGTCATCTACCGCCAAGGCGAAGGCTTATATTGGTGAGGCGGATAATGTTTACTCCAGATTAGTACAGCATGTATCAGAAAAAGAATTTTGGAATGAGACAGTAGTTTTTATTAGCAAAGATGAAAATCTAAATAAAGCGCATATCAAATATCTTGAATCAAGATTTCACGATATTGCTATATCAGCAGATCGATATGAGGTTATGAACGGCAACAAACCCACACGATCGTCTATATCTGAAAGTGATCAAGCAGAAATGGAGGAGTTTATTGATTACGTAAAAATGCTGATCAACACTTTAGGCTTTAAAGTATTTGAGCCATTGATAAACGAGAACACTTTTTCTACTTCAGCAACAGATATGCTTTTTATTAAAGCAGCTAGGGGCGCCGATGGTAGAGGTAAGCGAGTTCCAGATGGCTTTGTTGTATTTAAGGGTTCAGAAATAGCAAGCGATACTGTTCCGTCTTTTCCGCGTGGTTTTAATACGTTAAGAGAAGAGTTGCTTGATAGTGAAACCATTCAGAATGTTGATGGGAAGCTAATTTTTGCAAATGATTATCTATTTAGCAGCCCATCGACTGCAGCAGCAGTAATTATGGGAAGAAGTGCAAATGGGCTGGTTGAATGGAAAGACAAAAATGGTCAGGAGCTAAAAACCATAGAAGCTAGAGAAATTAATTCTGTACTTTAATAGTATTTGCCACATTTTAGCTTCGACATTACCTGCAAACGCAGGTTAGTCTGCACTGAAACACTACCTGTGGTGGCAGCGTAGTTGTCTAGCGATGATATTCAGAACTATGGGTTCTGACAGCATTTAACATGGCGGCGGCGTTTTCTGGAGGCGTCCATTGGGTGATGCCATGGCCAAGATTGAATACATGGCCATGCCCATGGCCGTAGCTTGCCAAGATGGTGGCGACTTCCTTTTCAATCGCTTCTGGCGTTGACAGCAGGATGGCAGGGTCAAGATTACCTTGTAATGCCACTTTGTGCCCTACGCGCCTTCTGGCTTCGCCAATATCGACTGTCCAATCCAGCCCCAGCGCATCTGCGCCTATGTCGGCTTGGGCTTCCAGCCACAAGCCACCGCCCTTGGTAAAGGCAATGCGCGGCACGATGCGGCCATCGTGCTCACGTGTCAGGCCTGCGATAATCTTTTCCATGTATTGCAATGAAAACTCGCGATAAGCGTTGTGCGAGAGCGCACCGCCCCAGGAATCGAAGATCATTACGGCTTGTGCACCTGCGGCAATCTGCGCATTCAGATATTGCGCAACCGCTTGAGCGGTGATGTCGAGGATACGATGTAGTAGATCAGGCCGGGCATAGGCCATTTTTTTGGTCGTCAGAAAATCGGTACCACCTTTGCCCTCTACCATGTAGGTGGTGAGTGTCCATGGGCTGCCGGAGAAGCCAATGAGTGGCACGCGGCCATTGATGGATTTGCGAATCTGGCTGACGGCATCAAATACATATTGCAGGCTGGCCATATCCGGCACGGTCAGTTTTTGAATATCTGCTTCTTCACACAGTGTACGCTCGAATTTTGGGCCTTCACCTTCTTCAAAATACAAACCCAGGCCCATCGCATCTGGCACGGTCAAAATGTCCGAGAATAGAATGGAGGCGTCCAGTAAAGGGTAGCGGTCTAGTGGTTGCAGTGTGACTTCAGTGGCAAAATCCGGACTTTTGCAGAGCTGCAGAAAGCTGCCTGCATTTTTACGGCTAGCACGATACTCTGGCAAATAGCGGCCGGCCTGACGCATCATCCAGACTGGGGTGTAGTCAGTCGGTTGGCGCATCAGCGCGCGTAAGAAAGTATCGTTCTTAAGTTGAGTCATGGGATCCATTTCAAAATCAACCGTGTATTTTGTTGCCCTTGCTTGCCGTACTCAGTTGTACTGTTTTCACTTGGGCGTCGCGTCCACGGTCGATTTTGCAACGGAAAGATAAGGCAAAAAAGTAGTTATTAAAAAATTATCTCGGTAATGTAGATGAACCCATGAGGAATTCATCCACAGCCTTGGCAGCCTGACGGCCTTCGCGAATTGCCCAAACGACCAGTGATTGACCACGGCGGATATCACCAGCAGCAAATACCTTTGGTTTGCTGGTGGCGTAACAACCTTCGCCATCGGTTGTGGCTTTGGCATTGCCACGGTTATCTTTTTCAACACCAAAAGCATCGAGTACTTTCTGGATTGGGCTGACAAAACCCATGGCCAGCAAAACGAGATCTGCCTTCATCGTAAATTCGCTGCCTGGGATTTCCTGCATCTTGCCGTCTTTCCACTCGACGCGGGCAGCCTTCAGGCCAGTCACTTTGCCATTCTCACCGATCAGTTCCTTGGTGGTCACTGACCAATCGCGGTTTGCACCTTCTTCATGCGAACTGGATGTGCGCATCTTGAGCGGCCAGTTGGGCCAGGTCAGTTCCTTGTTTTCTTGCTCGGGTGGTTGAGGCATCAACTCAAACTGGGTGATGGATACTGCGCCATGGCGGTTGGAGGTGCCCACGCAGTCTGAACCGGTATCACCACCACCAATAACCACCACATGCTTGTTGGTCGCCATGATTTGATTTTCAATCTTGTCGCCAGCGACAACCTTATTCTGAGGCACCAGAAAATCCATGGCGAAATGCACACCATCCAGTTCACGCCCCGGTACGGGCAGATCACGTGGCTTTTCAGCGCCACCAGCCAAGATCACGGCGTCGAATTCTTTCAGAATATCATCCGCGCTGACGTTCTCTCCGACGTACTGGTTCACGCGGAATTCAACACCTTCAGCTTCCATCTGTGCCATACGGCGATCGATATGGGATTTTTCCATCTTGAAATCAGGAATGCCGTAACGCAACAAACCGCCAATACGGCTTTCTTTTTCCAGCACGACCACATCATGACCAACACGTGCTAATTGTTGCGCAGCAGCCAAACCGGCAGGGCCAGAACCCACGATGGCAACTTTTTTGCCCGTTTTAACAGCAGGAACTTGTGGCACGACCCAATTGTTTTCCCAGGCTTTGTCGATAATTGCGTGCTCAATGGATTTGATGCCGACAGCATCAGCATTGATGTTGAGCGTACATGCGGCTTCACAAGGCGCTGGGCAGATACGGCCGGTAAACTCAGGAAAGTTGTTGGTAGAGTGCAGCACATCAATTGCACGACGCCAATCCTGCTGGTAGACCAGATCATTCCAGTCAGGAATGATGTTGTTGATGGGGCAGCCACTCATGCAGAATGGAATACCACAATCCATACAGCGGGCACCTTGCACTTTGGCCTGTTCATCGGTCAGATGCAGCACAAATTCTTTATAGTTCTTGACGCGCTCCGGCACCGGCAGGTTCGCTTCGGAAAGGCGTTCGTACTCAAGAAATCCCGTTACTTTTCCCATGATCTTCTCTCTAGTTCCTTAAGCCGCTTGCTTGCTGGCAGCGGCGGCACGTTCGGAGAGTACGCGCTTGTACTCATTTGGCAAGACTTTGACGAACTTGCCACGGTAGGTGTTCCAGTCAGCCAACAACATTTTGGCGCGCTCACTGCCGGTATGTGCCACATGTTTGTTGAGCAGATCAAGCAGTGTGGTTTCATCGGCTTGTCCCAGATGCTCGCCGGCTGGTGTGCTGACCTTGTCGCCATGTTCAATTTTTTCCAGACTGACCATGCTCATGTTGCAGCGCTTGGCGAACATGCCATCTTCATCATAGACATAGGCAATACCACCTGACATACCTGCAGCAAAGTTACGACCCGTTTGGCCCAGTACGACAACGGTGCCACCCGTCATGTATTCGCAACCGTGATCACCAACGCCTTCGACCACGGCAGAAGCGCCTGAGTTACGGACACAGAAACGCTCGCCAGCGACGCCACGGAAGAAGCTCTCGCCCTCGGTCGCACCATACATGACGGTGTTACCCACAATGATGTTTTCTTCAGACGTGCCTCTGAAAGCGACTGGAGGTTTGATGATTATGCGTCCACCGCACAGCCCCTTGCCAACATAGTCGTTGCCTTCACCTGACAGCTCAAACGTAATACCTCGTGCAAGGAAAGCGGCAAAACTTTGTCCTGCAGTCCCGCTGAGTTTCACAGTAATGGTGCCATCCGGTAATCCTTCATGGCCGTAACGCGTCGCCACCTGATTAGACAGCATAGTACCGGCAGTACGGTTGGTATTGACGATAGGCGTTTCGATGACGACGTTTTCACGTTGCTCCAGCGCTGGTTTGGCCAGTGCGATCAACTTGTTGTCTAGCGCGTTTTCCAGGCCATGATCCTGTGATTCGGTATGGCGGCGAGCAACGCTGGCATCTACCTTGGGTTGATGCAGAATCTTGCTGAAATCGAGGCCACAGGCTTTCCAGTGATCAATGCCTGCACGCATATCAAGCAGATCGCTGCGACCAATCAGGTCATCAAACTTGCGGATACCAACCTGCGCCATTAATTCACGCACTTCTTCCGCAACAAAGAAGAAATAATTGACGACATGTTCAGGCTGCCCGGTAAAGCGCTTGCGCAACTCAGGGTCTTGTGTGGCAACGCCAACTGGGCAGGTGTTGAGGTGGCATTTGCGCATCATGATGCAGCCTTCAACCACCAGTGGTGCTGTAGCAAAGCCAAATTCATCAGCACCCAGCATGGCGCCGATGACCACATCACGACCGGTTTTCATCTGACCATCTACTTGCAGGATGACACGTCCACGTAGCTGGTTCAGCACCAATGTTTGTTGTGTTTCAGCCAGACCCAATTCCCATGGGGTGCCTGCATGTTTGATTGAGGACAATGGAGAAGCCCCCGTGCCACCGTCATGACCGGCAATCACGATATGGTCAGACTTGGCCTTTGCAACACCAGCAGCGACCGTGCCTACACCGGTTTCAGACACCAGTTTGACGGAAATATCTGCCTTGGGATTGGCGTTCTTCAAGTCGTGAATCAGCTGCGCCAAATCTTCAATTGAATAGATATCATGATGTGGCGGTGGTGAGATCAATCCAACGCCTGGCACCGAGAAGCGCAGCTTGGCGATGTATGGACTGACCTTGTGGCCTGGTAACTGACCACCCTCACCCGGCTTCGCGCCCTGTGACACCTTGATCTGAATCTGGTCGGCATTGGCCAGATACTCAGCTGTGACGCCAAAGCGACCGGATGCGACCTGCTTGATACTGGAGCGCATCGAATCACCTGCCTTGAGCGGAATGTCTTTCTCAATCAGGCTGCTACCAATGACTTCTGCCATGGTGCTGTCTTTGGCCAGCGGAATGAAGCGCTTGACGTCTTCACCACCTTCACCGGTGTTGGATTTACCGCCAATACGGTTCATGGCAATTGCCAGCGTTGCGTGGGCTTCTGTTGAAATGGAGCCGAGCGACATGGCGCCAGTGGCGAATCGCTTAACGATTTCCTTTGCAGGCTCAACTTCATCAAGCGGTATGGGGGCACCTGTTGCCTGGATTTCAAACAAACCACGCAAGGTCATGTGGCGCTTGCTCTGATCGTTGATCAGCTTGGCGTATTCCTTGTAAGTGCTGAATTCGCCGGTGCGAGTTGCATGTTGCAGTTTGGCAATCGAATCTGGTGTCCACATGTGTTCTTCACCACGAATACGGAAAGCATATTCGCCACCTGGATCCAGTGCACCTTGCAATACTGGGTCATTGGAGAAAGCGCCTTGATGAATCCGCAGGCTTTCTTCAGCGACTTCATTAAGGCCGATCCCCTCAATTGTGGTAGTTGTGCCAGTAAAGTATTCGCTGACAAATTTGCTGCTGAGACCCACGGCTTCAAAAATCTGTCCGCCACAGTAGGACTGATAGGTAGAGATGCCCATTTTGGACATGACTTTGTACAGACCTTTTCCAATGGCCTTGATGAATTTCTTCTGGGCGTCCTTGGCATTCTTGTCGGCCAGATGCTGAATGGTTTCCAGGGCCAGCCATGGGCATACGGCTTCAGCACCGTAGCCACCCAACAGGGCAAAATGGTGGACTTCACGCGCGGAGCCGGTGTCTACCACCAAGCCGGTATTGGTGCGTAATCCGGCGCGCACCAGATACTGATGCGTGGCCGAGCATGCCAACAAGGCGGGAATCGCCAAGCGGTCTGCGCTCACTTGGCGATCAGACAGAATCAACACATTGAAACCATCCACCACTGCTTGCTTGGCAGCATTGCACAGGGCTTCTACAGCGGCTGCCATGCCTTGCTTGCCTTGGCTGGCTGGGTAAGTAATATCCAGTGTCAGCGCACGATAGCGATTCTGCGTGAGGGTATCGATGGCCTTCAGCTGTGCCAATTCATCCAGCATTAGTACTGGCTGACTGGCTTCCAGACGGAGCGGCGGATTGGTTTCATCGATACCGAGCAGGTTGGGCTTGGGACCAATGAAAGTAACCAGCGACATGACCAGCTCTTCACGGATCGGGTCAATTGGCGGGTTAGTGACTTGCGCAAACAGCTGCTTGAAGTAGGTGTAGAGCAGTTTGGGGCGATTGGACAGCACCGGTAATGCACTGTCATTGCCCATCGAACCGGTACCCTCTTCACCGTTGGCCATCATGGGTTGCAGGATGAACTTGATGTCTTCCTGGGTGTAACCAAAAGCTTGCTGCACATCTAGCAGGTCAGCCGCGACTTCAAGTTGGTAATCAACCTTGGGCAAATCGCCGAGGAAATAGCGGGATTTTTCAATCCACTCTTTATATGGCTTGGCTTGTGCCAGCGATTGCTTAACCTCGGCATCGTCAATAATGCGACCCTGCTCCATGTCAATCAGGAACATCTTGCCTGGCTGCAGGCGCCATTTCTTGATGATGCGCTCTTCAGGGAAGGTCAGCACACCCATTTCAGAGGCCATCATGACATGATCGTCATCGGTGACCAGATAGCGCGCAGGACGCAGACCATTACGATCCAGCGTGGCGCCGATCATGCGACCATCGGTGAACGCAACCGCCGCTGGGCCATCCCAGGGTTCCATCAGGGCAGCATGATATTCGTAGAATGCGCGGCGCTCTTCATCCATCAGCGGATTGCCAGCCCAGGCTTCCGGGATCAGCATCATCATGGCGTGTGGCAGGGAATAACCGCCTGCTACCAGCAATTCCAGCGCATTATCAAAAGCGGCAGAGTCGGATTGGCCCTCAGCAATCAGCGGCCAGACTTTTTCCAGATCTTCTCCCAGCAGCGCTGAGCGCATGGCATCGTGGCGTGCGGCCATCCAGTTAACGTTGCCCTGCATGGTGTTAATTTCACCATTGTGGGCAATCATGCGGAATGGATGTGCCAGATCCCAGGCTGGGAATGTATTGGTTGAGAAACGCTGGTGAACAAGCGCCAGCGCGGAAACCACGGTTTCGTCCTGCAAGTCCTGATAATAAACGCCAACTTCATTGGCCAGCAGCATGCCTTTGTACACGATGGTACGGGAGGACAGCGAAGGAATATAGAATTGTCCAACATCGTCCAGTTTGAGCGCCCGCACGGCATGTTCGATACGCTTGCGGATAATGAATAGTTTGCGTTCGAAGTGATTTTGATCGACAACAGCATGACCTTGCCCGATGAAAACCTGACGCATGACAGGCTCGACAGCACGTGCTGCATCGGCAATATTGCTGTTATCACGTGGTACATCACGCCAACCCAGCAACACCTGAGCTTCTTCATGGATAATTCGGGCAACAACTGCCTCACAGGCAACACGGCCATTTTCTGATTGCGGCAGGAAAACAGTGCCGCAGGCGTATTCACCTGCAGGTGGCAGGTTGATGTTGAGCTTTTGTGCTTCCTTGCGCAGGAATGCATCTGGCATTTGAATCAGTATGCCAGCACCATCGCCTAGCTTGGGATCGTATCCGGTTGCACCGCGGTGGGTCAGGTTGGCAAGAATCTGCAGACCATTGCGCACGATGTCATGGCTTTTTTTGCCCTTGATATTGGCGATGAAACCAACGCCACAAGCGTCATGTTCGTTTCGAGGGTGATATAAACCCTGCTCTTGAGGTTTGCTCGTTGTCTGCTTTGGCGTAACCAACTCTCTATGCCCCTATCTTGTTCATTTAGCCAATCTGGCTTGTTACCCCGGCAACGTCTTGATTACCGGGCGTTTTCGCTTTTTTGACCACATCCAATTCAGGCCATGTAATAAAAAGCGGAACCTTCAATCTTACCGTTAAAGCCTCGTGAGTTCAATCACATAGCGGTAAAAACCGGGCTAAAAATTCGCAAAAGGCTATTTTCAAGCAGCCATGCTTGCAAACACCCGGGTCGCAGCTTCAATCGTCAGGCGAATATCGTCGTCCTGATGAGCGGCTGAGACAAATCCAGCTTCAAACGCCGATGGCGCAAGGTAAATACCTTCCTCCAGCATGGCGTGGAAGAAGGTATTGAAGGCATCTTTGTCCGTGCGCATGATTTCGTCATAACTGGTCGGAATCTCTTTTGAGAAATAAAATCCGAACATACCGCCTACACTCTGACCACAGAATTGGATGCCAGCTTGCTGGGCGGCAGCGACAACACCCTCGACCATGCGACGTGTGTTGGCTGTCAATCGTGCATGAAATCCATCAGCCTGAATCAGGCGCAATGTTTTCAAGCCTGCGGCAACGGCAACCGGGTTACCGGATAATGTGCCAGCCTGGTATACCGGGCCTAATGGTGCCAGGCTTGCCATAATGTCCTTGCGACCACCAAAGGCGCCAACGGGTAGACCGCCGCCAATGACTTTGCCCAAAGTCGTGAGATCCGGTTTCACTCCATACAAGGCTTGAGCACCACCTAGCGCCACCCGAAAACCTGTCATTACTTCATCAAATATCAATACGGCACCGTGCTGGCTGCATTGCTTGCGCAAACACTGCAGAAAGTCGTTTTGCGGCGTTACCAGATTCATGTTGCCGACCACCGGCTCCACAATGACACAAGCAATTTCACTGCCAATCTGATTAAACAGTGCTTCTACTGATGCATTGTCGTTATACGCCAGCGTCAGGGTGTGTGCTGCAACCTCGGGCGGTACACCTGCGGAACTGGGCTGACCAAAAGTCAGTGCACCAGAACCCGCTTTGACCAGCAACGCGTCAGCATGGCCATGATAGCAGCCCTCAAACTTGAGAATTTTGCTGCGGCCAGTAAATCCCCGCGCGAGGCGGATGGCGCTCATGGTTGCTTCGGTTCCTGAGCTGACCAGTCGGATTTGCTCCATGCTGGGCACCAGTTTGGTGACCAGTTCGGCCATTTCCAGTTCCAATGCGGTGGGTGCTCCAAAGGATAGGCTGTTGGCTGCGGTTTGCTGCACGGCTGCAACCACCTCTGGATGGGCGTGGCCAAGGATCATCGGCCCCCAGGATCCGACATAATCAATGTATTCCTTGCCATCTTCATCCCAAAGTCTTGCGCCCAAGCCACGCTTGAAAAACACCGGGGTGCCGCCGACGGAGCGGAAGGCACGCACAGGCGAATTAACGCCGCCGGGAATCAAGGATTGGGATTTTTCAAATAGTTGCTGGTTCCGAGTGGTCATGGTGTTGGCTTTTGTTGAATAAACGGTTGAAATGCCAGGCAGCGAGTGCGATATCTTCATTTGAGAACAAAGCACTAATGACGGCGACAGCATCGGCACCGGCGTCGATGACCTGCTTGGCGTTATGCTGGGTAATGCCACCAATGGCGACTTTAGGGACGCTGATGATGTTTTGTGCGCGGGTAAACAGCGATGCTTCAGCCTTGGGTGCGTTGGGCTTGGTTTCCGATGGAAAGCAGGCACCGAAGGCAATGTAATCCGCCCCATTGCTTTCTGCCTCTTGTGCAAGCGCAAGGCTGTTATAACAGGAGACCCCGAGGATCTTGTCACTGCCTAGTCTGGCACGTATCTCAGCTACGTTGCCATCGGCAGCGCCAATATGCAGGCCGTCTGCATCGATGGCAAGACAGAGCTTGATATAGTCATTGATGATCAAGGGGACATTGTGGCGGCGGCAAAGGGCGAGCAAGGCGCGAGACTGTGCAATGCGCATCCGCTCATCGGCGCGCTTGTTGCGATATTGCACTAGTTTTGCACCGCCTAGAATCGCAGACTCAACAAGCTTGCAAAGCGCCTCTGTATCTTCAATTTCAGGGGTGATTGCATAGAGTCCGCGCACCCGGGTGCGGCCCGACTTATTTGCTGCCATCGTCATCCTCCTCCTCTCGAGCCCAAAACATGCGATCCGGCACATACTGACCCATACCGGGACGGAACGCTCCCTTCAGTGTTTGCCATGTGTATTCCTGGCCTTCTGCCACAGCTTCTTCCATGCTCAGGCCATGTGCCATACAGGCTGCAATAGCTGATGTCAGGGTACAACCAGAGCCATGATAACTGCCGGGTAGCCGCTCCCATTGATAGGATTTGACCAAACCACGCTCGCCATAGAGAGTATTGACCACCTCTGGTGAGCGTTCGTGCGTGCCTGTGATCAACACAAATTCAGGGCCCATTGCCAGCAGTCGCTGCGCGCTTTCATCCAGTGAGGTATTTTCGTCCTCTTCAGATTCATCAGCAAAAGCGTAGCGTCTGGCTTCAAGGCTGTTGGGCGTGATCAAGGTGGCTTGGGGGAAAAGCAGATCGATCATGGCTGCCTGCATTTCATCATTGGCTAATTCATCTCCACGCCCAGATGCCAGAATTGGGTCAATCAGGAGTGGGACATCAGGGTAATCCGCCATGATTTCTGCAATCACAGCAATGTTTTCCACGCTGCCCAGCATACCGAGCTTGAAAGCTGATACCTGCACATCTTCAAGAATGGTTCTGGCCTGCTCATTCACCCAGTCGGCATCAAACACCATGACATTTTCCACACCCAGCGTATCCTGTACGGTAATGGCAGTGACCACTGATAAGGGATAACAGCCAATACTGGCAAAAGTCAGAACATCAGCTTGCAAGCCGGCACCGCTGCTTGGGTCTGTTGCGGCGAAGGTGAGAACGGCGGGGGGCATCAAGGTCATTGTGTAGATTATTCAGGCGCAGTTGGAAGAAAAGATCTGGTGGTTTTGCTGTGTAACACGTCATACTGCGTTGTCGCAGTACATCACCTAGATTGATGTATTATTTTATCCTAAATCAATCCCATGATGACAGAAAGCAAGCTTATGAAAACTTGGATGTGCAATATCTGCGGCTGGATTTATGAGGAAGAGAAGGGCTGGCCTGATGACGGTATCGCGCCCGGTACGCGTTGGGAGGATGTGCCACCAAATTGGACTTGCCCGGAGTGTGGGGCACGCAAGGAAGATTTTGAGATGATCGAGGTTTGAGGATCTGACTGGAGCGGGTGACGGGAATCGAACCCGCGTATCAAGTCGGGTAAGGAGAAAGCCTCACGGCCATCTCCTCCCCTAAGAACCGAACGTGCAAGTTTCCCTGCATTCGGCTCAAGCAACCGCAAAAACGCCATTTTATACTAACAAACGGCGCCAGCGGCGGTCTTTTACTCCGTTGCGTGTAATTGTCGATGACAATTCGGGTGCAACAATGCCAGATTGGCAAGTGCGTCCGAACCTCCTTGGGATCGCTTGATGCGATGGTGCAAATGCCATCCCGTCTCACGCGTGATCCTTTGAAGACAGATCGGGCAAAGCCCTTCCTGCGTCCACCACAACCAGTGCAACTTTTTACGCCCTTCGAATACCTGATTCATTTTACGGGCAAGCCGCTTCGTGAAATATTCGTCAAACGCCGGATGATAAGGATTTGCTTCTGCCTGCACCTTTATATGAGTCCGTTTCCGAAACTCCGCAAGTATTGGCAGAATCCTGTCCTTTTCCGCAAAGCGCCAATCACGGCCTCTGAGTTGAGCAAAATAACGCTGCTTAATCCATCGTTTTCCCTTATTAGAGTGACGACGAACAGCCCAGCGCCATAACATGCCCCAGATTAAATGATCACACCTGGAAAAGGTGCGCGTAGCCATTTGGTTTCTGTGATACGTGGCCCATCCCCGAACAACTGGGGCAAGCTTGTCGATCACATCTTCCTGTTTAGCCGCACGCATTTTTCGTAACGAATCACGGATTTTGGCAATAAACGCTTTGACATTTTTCTTGGATGGCTGCGTGAGCAACATACCTTTTAAACGCCTAACGTTCCATCCCAGAAAATCGAACCCCTCCGTCACATGAGTGATAGTGGTTTTCCTTTCTGAAAGGACCAACCCCCTTGCAGCCAGAAAGCGCTCTACAAGTGGCTTAACTCGCTCTTCCAGCAACTCTTTTGAGCTACCAGTGATCACAAAGTCATCCGCATATCGCACCAAGTGGACTTTCGCTTCTCTTGCTTGCCGAACTGTCCGAAACAATCCGTCAAGCGCCTGTTGCAGCCCATCCAGCGCCATATTTGCCAATACCGGAGAAATGATACCTCCCTGTGGTGTACCGGCATTCGTTGGAAATAATTTACCCATCTCGACAAACCCCGCTTTTAACCACTTCCTTAAGATGCATTTGTCCATAAGGACATTTGCAATCAACCAGTCGTGACTAATATTGTCGAAACAACCTTTAATATCACCCTCCAGTATCCACTGTGGAGATGCCTTTCGTCCCAATACATTACGTATTTGTTCTATGGCATCCACTGTTGACCTTTCACGGCGGAAGCCGTAAGAGTGTGAATCAGCTGTTGTTTCAGACACGGGATCTAATGCGAGTAAATGCAACGCCTGCATAGCCCTATCTCTCATGGTTGGAATGCCCAGAGGGCGCTTCTCACCGTTCGATTTCGGAATATGAATTCGTCGCAAGGGTAATGGCCGGTAGCTCTTGCTGCTGAGCCCTTTGACCGCATCCCATTTTTCCGTTGGAGTACTCCAGGTTTGACCATCTACCCCTGGAGTTTTCCGACCACGGTTCTCTGTCACCCGTTTAACTGCCAGTGCTTGCGCACTTGTTGACCGGGTTAGGAGCCGTTGCAGTGAACGGGCTTTGCGCCACGCTCCTGCTGCTACCGCTTTCGCAATTCTGGCTTGTAATCTCGCGACAGTCTGGTGTGTGCTAGCCCAATCAATCTGGTGCCAGCCTTGCCAATCTGCGGAGGCAAAATCGCCAATATGTTGAACAGCGTCCATATCAACCTCCTTTGAATGGAGCGGGCGATGGGAGTCGAACCCACGTCTTTGGCTTGGGAAGCCAAGGTAATAGCCGTTATACGACGCCCGCGCATTCCCTGAGGGATAGACGCACTGTCCCTAGAGGATAGTTGTCTATCCCCTTCGGGTACGATTTTACAAACCTGTCTCACGACAGGTCACCTAGTGGAAGTCAGCACACTTTCGTGTCGGGGCAATCCTTTCATCCCCTATCTGTACCATTACAGCACAGCATTCGCTTTTCCCACCATCCTTTACCCACTATAGATTCAGAATGCCTTACGACTTTCCTTGTCTGCCATACTGGCCAGACTCTATATTGGGCTTACCACGTTCCGCACAAGTAACACGAGTTGGGAAGGTTCTACTTTTCCGCCGATGATCGTATGTCAGCGTACCTGCACCAAGCAAGCAGGTATCCGATCACATGCCATTTTGGCTAGAGCCCGATATTGCAAGTTGCCTTTGGCTCTTCACAGCTTAACGACGTTTACCAGTAGTTCACATTACATTAACCATCCAACCCAGCCTAGCGCCTCATTCAGGTGCAACTCCCGAAATCACACTAAGCCCCTCACGGGAGTTAGTGTCCCCGTAAGGTGGCTACATTGTCAGAGCGCTTAGCACCCCACCGTTACCAGTGACGCACCGCCCTAGACTACAAGGGGCTGAACCCTTGGTTCCCTCGGGTCGAAAGACCCTGGAACAATTACTTATGCGGCTTTCGCCGCAATGCATCTTCCCGGGTTACCGGGTCGATTGCTGCTGAAATGCTAGGCTTTAAAGCCCAGCTATAACGCACGACTCGTGTCGCACGCTTGGGAAGCTGGCGTTCTACCATTGAACTACACCCGCAACGGTGAAGCATTTTAACGACTATGATTCGGCAAAAGCAAATCAAAACTATGAGCATGGCGTTTTTAGTCATGATCGATGGGAATGAGAAAATTTTCGCGATGGATTTTCCTAGGAAAATATCGGTAGCTCTGGATAGTTTTAAGGTTGCGATCAACGCGGTTTATGCCATTATGGCCTTGAGTGAGCCGCTCATTCGAATGAAGCGAATGTGTGTTGCAATGGCTGATCTGTTGTCTGGGTAATTAAGCACATTCAGCATGCCAACATGCGATGACTGCTGTATCCGACAGGATGTACAACTTGAAAATGCACTGTTCAGATTAAGGTGGCTGAAAAGTCCGTTTTAAATAGGTGTAATACGTGCTTGATGAGAGAGATGGGTACTTGCTTTCCATGTCCCGCAAGCGGTCTCTGGCTCGTATGGCTTTTTCCCCACCAAATGTTTGCAGGGTTACAACTTCTCGCTCCACAGAGTCTGCCAGTTTTGTGAATGCTCGGTGGAGTTCTGCTGTCACTGATGGATCGTTACTTTTTTGCATCTGCGGAAACTCAAAACACGGCGTTTCGGCCAACATCGGCGCTGGTGTCAGATCATGCGCTTCAACATAGCTCAAGAACTCTTTGTAAAGAGTTGGATAGGCACTGTTCATTTTATCAAGGTTAAGATCTTCGTAAATCTTCTGGATATTACTAGTACTGCCAATGGATGGATCATAGGGAATCTTCAGGTATTCGCAGGTTTCTCGAGCGCGGGCATCGGGATTTGTCACGATGGCTGGCACACTGCTGTTGATGGAGAATATGCCTGAGTGAAGTCGGGTACCAATCGTGAGGCAGTGGCAGTTGCTGCGGAAAAATTCGCTCCATTGATTTAAGTCGGAAAAGAATTCCAGGCGTCCGGTCAGGGCTTTGGCAAGTAGCTGCAAGGATGTGGTGATTTCATCAAGATTGAACGGACGGGCCGTGATGTTTGCTTCTGGGGGTAACGCTTTACCGCCAAGGAAAAGAAGGTTGATGAAATACAGTTCGTCTTGCAGGATGTGGGATGTACGCGGTAGACCTCTATTGAAGAAGGTGGCTGTCGTAATTACCTTGTCCGCATCATATGGCTTTTTTGTCACGACTCGTATGGGACCATTCTCAAAATAGCTTGGACAGCCGACTACTTTTACATTCTTGATGCCTAGCTGGTTCAGGATATCTGCGGAGTAATAGCCACGTACACCAATGAGTTTAGATTTTTCTGAAAGAACCGCTAGAAATCTTTTTTGCTCAGGGATTAACCGGCTAGCTAGTGTTGGATCGAAGCCATTGAATGAATTGGCACACAGACTCATTGGAACAACGGGGATCTTGATCTTTTCTAGAAAATGGGTGAGCCGTTCATAAGGAAGATCGTTGAAGCTTTCGCGGATGTAATCCTGAAGGATAAAGACGAAATGTGAATATTTCTCGTTGATTTCGTCTGCAAGACTATCCTGAAGATCTTGCGCCCACATATTGGTAATATGATCAACCTCAATAGGGCGCCCAAAGAGAGCTTTGAGCAGACCGTATGAAATGTAGGTATTCCCGATATTTTGTCCACGTATGTTGCCAAACGATCCGCCCATGCTTCGCAAGAGATCCTCAGCAGAAGTACCATCAGGAAGAGATGAATTGAAAAAGAAAAGCTGGTTGGGGTCATTCATCTTGCATCCTGTTGAATGGTCAAGTGTTTCGGTTATGGTTCATTTTTATGATCAAGCTTTTGGCAATATCAGTAGAAATACAAACAGGTGTCCCAACGATCCGGCGTATGGTGCCTCAGACCCACTTTATAATCTGGATTTAACGATAGGATGTAATTGGTCAGGTCCAGCAGGTCAGTAGAGCGATGGTAGGCAGAAATTGCCATTTTTGGCTTATGCTTCACTATGGATTCGCGTGCTCCTTTTAGCGCATTTAATTCCGAGCCCTCGATATCCATTTTGATGAATGTTGGTACATCGTCAATGATAGCATCAATAGGAAAGATGTTGATCAGATCGGCAGGGTCGTGGTTGGCATCGGTGGGCATGACAAAGCCTCCGTGACCACCTTCGTGGTTGAACGGAGCCATAGATTCACGTTCCCCTACGCCACAAGCGTGTAGGGTGATTTTTTGCGCTAGCGGCGTATCTTCGAAGCGACGCAGCACATTTTCTAGCGTTCCAATGTTGATGCGGTCGGGCTCGATCAACCAAGATCTATCGAATCGACCTTGAGTGATGCCAATTAGGCCCGCCAAGGACTCTCCAATGGAAGCACCGCAGTCCACCATTCTTTCCCTGTCCGTAAAATGGAGCAGGCCAGAACGAAAATACAATGTTGAATATGGGCGTTCTATCTCATGGTAGTACTCCGGGTTGCATGTCAGGTGGAAGCACAAGATAGAAAACAGGGTTTCAGCGGAATAATAGTCTGCGAAACGTTTTGCCAAGGTTTGGTACCTGGATACGTTATGTACAATGTTTTGTCCCCAGTCATCCACTCTGTAGTCGATAAGACCTTGTAAACGGAAGGCTCGTACTGACTGTTCAAAATTCAGATGCGGGATTCCATGTTGGCGGCAAATTTGGTCAAAAAATCTTTTTGGGCCATCGTACCGACAGGTATTTAGTGCGATGATGTTGCCTTCCTTGGCTATTTCGATGAACTTGTCCGTCGAGATGATGGGTGTGCCATAGTAAAGCGCGCCAGAGTGGTAACGAAAATCATCCACGGAGCCGATGACATTGCAATGCTGGTTTGTTTTCAAATTCAGAAAGTGCGATCCAAATCCTTTGGTTCCTAGAATGATGACTTTTGTATTTTCTCCATACTTGGCAATGATGTTGCGAACGTCATTTGGTATGCCAAACATTGAATCATTCTTCAAGGCATGTACTGCATTCAGGAAAGTTTCTTCGATAGCTTGCGGATTGATATTCAGTTTGCCAGGTATGTTTGATTTCATAGGGATTTTTTTTGCAAAAATTAAGGTACATAGATATAAATCGGCTCGTCATAGCGAGTGTCGAAAACCGTTTTGCTAGGCACATCTTTGTTATAAAGGCGTGGCCAACCTAGTTCGCAATTTCTACCGATATTAATGCCTGGACTTACCGATGCACCCATGCGGATTATGCAGTGTCCACCAATGTTCACCCGTGCGCCGATCTGCACACCGTTTTCTATCCAGCACGAAGCCTTGATCTTGCTGCCGGGGCCAATGTTTGCGCCAGTGTGGATCACGGTGTTGTAGTCGATGCGGCTGCCGTGTCCGATAACGGCGGTAGCTCCCACAAATACGTTCAGCCCGATTATTGCGCTGGCGTCTACGGCTGCGCTGGGATGAACGAAAGGTTCCAGTTTGAAGCCACACTCCATCGCTGCCTGCATCAGTTCCATGCGTTTGAAGTTGCCAAAGCGCTCATCGACGGCTACAAACATGGCTCCTTCGGCGGGGTTCAATACATTCAGTACGCTTAGGTCAAATGTATAGTCGGGAAACTGTGATACCTCGACGCGATGGATATTTTCTTCCAACCGGGTTTGTTTCCATGCATGGAAGGCCAGGTCGAGATAGTCGCCATTGCCAACGATCCATCTAGATTGCAAGGTCATTCTCCATCAGGGTTGTGTACCACCGTTCAACAATACGGTTCATGGATTCATAGGCGCCCTGATTGGGTAGAGGTGCATCCTCATGCATTGCGGCCTGTACCCTTTCCATTACTTCGATGTCTTCACCCACGACCACCTTGCTACCATGCATTTGTGCCAGCAGTACCTGGCTGGAGAAGGCATAGGGTTGTTTTTTGCGGGCGGTGAACCAGTAGATTTCCAGATCGGTATGATCGGGTGCTACAGGGATGTGATGCTCTAGCGTAAAAGAAAATCCGCCATCGGCGCTAGCGATGTGCAAGTTGGGGAAGGCCAGCCAGTTATAGTAGGAGTTGTCATTTCCCCAGCGTTCCACCAGTTGGTGCCAGCCGAAATGCTGGGGTTCGGGAATGGGTGCATCGGCACCGGCGAAGCTGAAGCGTCGCATCTCGCGTCGAAGTGCCGCGGGCGATTTGTCTTGCAGTTCCAACAGAGATTCTTGCGCCAGAGCCAAGTTGACGCGCGGAATGAAATCGACAGTTTTAGCTAGGCTTTTGGTGTGAACAAAGCGCGGGTGATTAGCGTCCCGCAGGTTTTCGTAGGCAAGCTTCCAATTGTATTTGCCTGACCATGTCGTGACCATGACTTCGGTGTCATAGACATTTGAACTGCTTTCCAGCAGAGCAATGAATTCGGGCGAAAACTGTTCCTCGAATGCGAAAGGTGTAGGGTCCAGATTGACGAAAAGTATGTTACCCACCGCACGCAAGGTGAATTCACGCAGTTTTAGCACCTGCCGTTCTTGGGGGTTGAATTGGTACAGGGCGTCGCAGTCGGGAATGTTTTCTGCCTGTCCTTGGAGGTTGTAGCGCCAGGCATGGTATGGACACACCAACGGACGGCAGCCTACGGGCTCAGCCTGGATCAGTGCGCTGCGGTGCAGGCAGACATTCTCGAATGCATGTAGCTCACCATGGAAATTCTGAATAACGACCGGGATACCTGCGATTTTGCGTGCGATGAAGGCGTTGTGTTTGGACAACAGGGTTTTTAAGCCTGCAAATAGCCACAGTTTACGAAAAATCTTTTTTCGCTCCCGTTCAAAAATTTCTTGTGACAGATAGTAATGAGGATGCATTCGCGATTGCATGGGTGGCTGACTTTCTGTCAACAGTCCTGGAACTGGTCTTGTTGGAAAACAATCCGGGCAGGGTTGCCGAATACGGTGGCACCGTCAGGCACGTCTTTGACGACCACGGCACCTGCACCAACAGTAGCGCCCTTACCGACTCTGATGCCGGGAATTATTGTGGCGTGCGGATGTATCGTCACGAAGTTGCCGATGCTAACACCTCCTCCGACAAATACCATGGCACCGATCTGTGCGAAGGCGCCTACTTGGACATCATGTCCAAGTAGGGTGTTGCTGTGGATATTGACAAACTCGCCTAATTGCACATCGGGACTGAGTTGTACACGATGACAAATAAAGCAACCTCTGCCCATACGCACACGCGGACTCAGGTAAGCGTTCGTACGAATAGTGATGAACTCTGCACCTTGCGATAATAACGGCTGTGTGTAACGGTGGCGAGCATGTGGGTCGCCAACAGCGCAGACAAAGGCTTCCTCCCTCTTGCGCTGATAGGATAGAGGGTCGCCCACAATGGGCACATCTACTCCAAAAACATCCAAAATATCCGCGCGGTTATCAAGAAAACCGCTAATCGACCATACTTTCCCGTGATCAGGGTCGCCCTGCATCTGGGCCAGTACCTCCCGCCCCCAACCACCTGCACCAACAATCAAGACCGGGTACATTAGACTGCACCGCCATCCATGACTAAACTGGTACCGGTGATCCAGCGGCTGGCATCTGACAAAAAAAAGACAGCGGCATTTGCCACATCTTCTGGAATCCCCAGACCGAGAGGGTGGCGACTTTTTTGATCCTCCAGATGGCTCGCATCCCAGATGGGCGTGGCGACCGCTGAGGGAGATATGCCATTAACGCGAATTTTGCGCTTTGCGACTTCTAGAGCCAAGCACTTGATGATGCCGATGAGGCCGGCTTTCATAGATGAATATGGACCGACGCCAACCGTGCCTATATGCGCTGCAGTGGATAGCAAGAAAACAATAGAGCCACCTGGGGCGATGGAGCTGCTTTGTAAAAGACGCTGGGTCAGCATGACCGGCGCTAGAAAATTGGCGGTATAAACCTCTGTCATGATCTGCTCGCTCAGTTGCCGGATGGGGCAGAGTTTTTGCTTGCCAGCGCAGTGTAGCAGGCCGTCGATGTGTATGGCAGTTTGCGACAGCCGATCCCGGTCGGCAGCTTGGGTTAGATCCGCCGTGAAGAGCATGTGCCCCTCACCTGGTAGTTGATCATATGTTTCCTGCAATCTGACAGTGTTTCGTCCTGAGATAATCAAGTGTGCTCCGCGCTGGGCACAGGTGATGGCCGACTGTCGACCCAAACCAGAGGAGGCACCAGTAATCAGAATAGTTTTGCCCTGTAGAGAAAAAGCGCTGGATACTGAGTTAATCATGCGTAAATATCCATCGGAATCGTCAGACCTCCATCGATAACAAAATAAGTTCGGGTAATCCATCGACTAGCATCAGACAGATAAAAAACGGCGGCATAAGCCACGTCTTCTGGTTCGCCTAGGCCAAGAGGTGCTAAATCCAATAGATCGTCCATATTGCCACCGCCCCCTTGAAGGCCCTCGATTAGAGGCGTGCGGACATAGCCTGGCGCAATGCAGTTAACACGAATGCCTTGTTTGGAAACCTCGCGTCCCAGGGAGCGCATCGCACCCATCAAGGCGGCTTTGCTGGCTGCATATGCGGCGCTAGCCATGGGGCCAACGTGGGATGCAATGGAAGCGATCCAGAGCACAGAGCCATTTGGAGCGAGCTGCTTCTTTGCCAGCAGATTGCGGGTCAACAAGATGGGGGCATATGTGTTGCTGGCAAAAGTGTCGTCCAGATGAGCTTGATTGACCATGCGAAATGGAATCAGCCGGGAAACGCCTGCGGAATGCGCTAAGCCATTTAGCACACCAGCTTCGGCTACTAGACGTTCCAGATCGGCGGGTTGGGCGAGGTCGGCAACGATGTGCAGGTGACCTTCGCCAGCCAGTTCGGCGGCAGTGGCTTCTAGTCGTACTTGATTGCGGCCGGTGATAACGAGTTGCGCACCTGCCTGTGCGCAGGTAATGGAGATTTGACGTCCAATACCCGACGATGCACCCGTGATCAGGATACGCTTCCCCGTTAAACTGAAGGGGTCAGATGGATTTGGGGTGTCCATCTCTATGCCTCAATCAACTCTGGGAACTTTGCATTTTCAATCTCTATCAATGCGGTGCCCCATGACAGACCGATGCCAAAGCCGGAAAGTAATACGCGATTACGGCCAGATGCTAGTGCTTTGTTGATGCGTGCGGTCATGGTAACAGGCAAGGAGGCGCCGCTACTGTTGCCAAAGTCGCGCAGAGTGGAAGGGACTTTTTCCTCTGGTAGCCCGAGCTTCTTGCGGATAGTTTCATTGATCATACGGTTGGCCTGATGAAAGATGAAATAGTCCACCTGCTCCTTGCTGGTACCAGCATATTCAAGCAGTTTTTCTACGGCGGGCGGTACACGCTGGGTTGAGAAGCTCAAGACGGCGGGACCGTCGAGCACCAGGTCGATGGCACGATGCCAGTCATCAGTTTTATCTTCACGAAACGGAAGCAGATGCTGAATGCCGACAGGTTCGCGCTGTCCACCGACCGGCAGCATGATGGCCTTGTAGCCACTACCGTCGCTGTTCAGGTCAAAGTACATCGGCGGCGCATTCCGGTCAAACTCTAGTGCAGTTGCAGTGCCGGCGTCGGAAAAGATGGGATTGTTCACCGTCGCGCTGCGATCACCAACCAGGAGCAAACCCTTTTTGATTCCGCCGGCAGAAATCATCGAGCCTAGCAAGTGGATGCCGAAAGGATAGGCCGAGCATCCAAGATTGACGTCGAAGGCGACTGTACTGTGAGGCAGGCCGAGGCGGTCCTGCAGGATGATGGCGGTGGCCGGGATCAGATAGTCGGGCGACTGAGTGACGACGATGAGTGCATCGATATCGTCACGCTGCCATTGTAGACTTTCCAGTAGTTTTTCCGTGGCATCGAAAGCCAGATCAGAAAAGCACTGCCAGGCTGGTGCCATACGACGAGTTTCAATTCCGATGTTGCGTACCAGGCGCTCCCGTTCATTTCGGATTTCCGGCTTGCAGTCTGTTAAATTGGAGATAATTCTCTTGGGTACGCAAGTCGCCATGCCGGCAAAACGTACATTTTTTAACGTAGAGCTTGCCATGTTGAGTACTCAAGTAAGAAGTTGATAAAGATCGTTTACTGTTACAGCGTTCTGCAGGTGGCCAACAGTAATCGTCTTTCCATACTCCATGTCAAACATGACGATAACTCCCAGAGCTGCAAGCGAATCCCACTCCGGCATCTTTGAGAATTCCGAGTCAGGCTCAATGGAAATCGGCGTCTGAAAATCAACCGCTATCGTGAATTTTTCAATAAAGGTCTGAATACTGTCCATAAGAGTTCTGAAGTACTTTCTGAGTTGAATGATCTTGCTGCAGGATAACGGATTGTACTGCCTCGACCACCCGCTGTAACTGTGTCGCATCCATGCCGATAAAGAATGGCAGGCCAATCAGGTCGCTGGCAATGGCTTCCGCGTTGGGGCAATCCAAGGCAACCAGTGGGCTGATGCTGCTGGCATGCTGATGCAGAAGCGGCTGATACCATCTTCTTGTCGCGATACGCCGTTGTTTGCAAAGATTTTCCAATTGTTCACGTAAGCCTGTATTACCCATGCGAACGCACAGCATATTGGGGGCAGCAAGCGAGATTCCCTCCTGCCAGTGCAGCGCTTGTCCACAGGCTTGCATCAACAATTGTTGATACCTTGCGTAAAGTGAATGTCTGGCTTGCGCATTTTTTTCCCATGCATCCAGACTGGCGAGTGCGACAGCGGCGTGATATTCAGAGAGTTTTGCATTGCCTCCGGCATGGGTCAGATAGCCCGTGGGCAGGTTAAGTGTCGGGTCGAGATTCATGCCGAAATTGCTAAGTTCGGTGATGAGCGCAGTACGCGCATGGTCGCCGCAGACAACGAACCCACCCTCGCCAGCCGCCAGCGATTTGGTGGCATGCATGCTAAACACGACCGAGATATCAGGTGCCTGTACCCATTGACTGCCGAAACCGCCAGCGGCATCGACAATGATCTGAATGCCGCTTGTTGCCTGATATTGACTCCAAATAGTGGTGTCTACAGGCTGACCAAACGCCGCTACTACAATCGCAGCTTTCACATTAGATTTGGTGAGGCTGGTTTGTAAAATGTCTGGGGTCAGCATCCATGATTGTGCATCGACATCCATGACTACTGGGATATGACCAGCGCGAATGACGGCTGTCAGGGTCGCCACAAAAGTCAACGCTGGTACCGCGACCCGGCTACCGCGTGGCAGATTCAAGGTCGTGAGTGCGAGTTCCAGACCGGTGGTGGCGCTGCTGGTCGTGGCCACATGCATGGGGTAAGTGGTGTGTTGTTGGAATTGCTCAGCGAGACGCGTTTCGAGCGTGCGTGTCAGTGGTCCGAAGTTAGTATAAAAGCGGTTGTCATCAATTTGCTGGAGATAGGGTGCAAGTGCTTTCATCCGAGGTAAGGCGGGTACCAGCAAAGGAATAGGTGCGCGGGTATCGGTCATTGGGTAACAGGCTCGAATTCAAGTCTCAAGTGCTCAGCGATTTCTTTGCATGACACTTTAGCGTCAAGGATGCGTTTTTCACCCAGCAGGTAGTTGAACCACATACGTCGATAACTGCTTTGCAGCTCTGTACAACGCAAACCATAATCCATCATGGGACTGACCAACATTTTTTCTCGGATCGTAGCACGATGCTCCGCAAGCTGCTCTGGGTGTTCGAGCAAAGCCAATACTTTATCTACATATTCATCTGCATTTTCAGCCACCCAATGATTAAGCTTGAAGGCATTCAATGTGGCAGCCGTTGAAGCAGAAACAGCTTCGTCTCCGCGCATGGTGATAATTGGCAAGCCCATCCACAGGGTATGTAGTGTCGTTGTTCCACCTGAAATGGGGGCTGTGTCCAGCGCAACATCTGCCAAAGCGCCACGTTCCATGAACTCTTCAAGCGGTACCGCAGGCGACACCAGAATACGATCAAGCGGCAAATTCAGCTTCTCAAGCCGCGGCTGTATGGTCTCAATCGCATCTTCCATGCTGGATTCCTGCACATGAATAATCAGTTGGGCATCTGGCCGCTTTTCCAGAATACGACGCCACAAGATCAACATGTCATCCGTGATTTTTTTAGAGTTGTTGAGCGAAATCAGGGTGGGTGGATTACCTCGCATCACTGGTGGTAGCGGCTCCAATGGCGCGTGTTGCGGTGGCATGTAGCTTGCCATGCAATTTAAGCGGAACAACTGTTCAACATACTGGCGCTCGTTGCCTGGCGGATCCATGGTGAAGTCTGTCAATCGATAGTCCATCGCTTGCATGCCCAGCGTACCGCCCATGTACCCCAACCAGGTGACCTGTATCGGTGCAGCACGACGGGCAAATACTCCTAGCCGATGGCCCTGGGTATGTCCGGACAGGTCTACCAATATATCAATACGTTTTTTCCGGATCAGGTTGTACAGGGCAGTATCATCCATATGCGCCACGGAGAACCAATTGGGCACATGTTTTTTCAGTTTGTCCGTCATGGCGTCTTGCATTGCGCTGGTGGAAAAAACAAACACATCCACCTTTTCTTTATTGTGATGCTTGAATACTGGCTCCATGAAAAAGGCAACGGAGTGTTCACGCATATCGCCGGAAACATAACCGATGCGTAAAACACGGTCTGGGTTTCGGTCAAGATCAAACGGTTTGTCGATCAACAGTGGATCTGCAAAACGGCGCCCCCAATCTCGATAGAGACTGAGTTTTGATTGAGGATCGGTGTCTTTGATCGAGCGAATATGAGCACGATCCAGCGCAAACGTGGCGTTGTCAGGCATCAGCTGGACGGCGCGGTCGATCAGTTCACAGGCTTCTTCGAGGCGGCCTAGGTAGAAGTATGAAATGGCCAGCCCATACACCGCTTGCGGATGATCGGGATCAAGGGTAAGTAAATACTCAAAGTTGCTGGCAGATTGGTGATATTTGCGCATACGCAAGTAAAGGTTGGCAATTTTGAGCCAGGTTGCGCTGTGGTCTCCCGCCAGCTCCAATGAAGCCGTATATCGATACAATGCTTCGATGTAATTCTGCTGGGCCTCGGCTTTCAGTCCGGCCTGAAAATGCGGATTATCTTGTTTGGTCAAGGTAGATGACAATTTGCAGGTTTTGCCTTAAATAATAAGTTTAATGGACTGATTGGCGAAGCCTATATGGCTGCCCATATCGCGTCAAGCCGCAGATACAGGCGAAATCGCCCTTTATCCAAGCTCAGGGTATGAGTGTATTATCGGCACCTGTTAGCCAAATTTGAGAGTAGCTGGATAAATGACCAGCAGTTTTCCAATTTACCTGTCTTCTCAAGCGTCCATCAATTGATTCCGGTTTGCTAATTACCCATCAACCTACGTAAAATAGACCCTTGCACGCAGCAATTTCATGGGCTGTATGGATTCAGAATCATCAACGCAGAGTTCAACAATTTTCAGGGTACGACGCAATTGATTCAGCTTGTCATTAACGGTAACTCCCGCCAGTTTGACGCACCGCATATGACGGTTGCAGATTTGGTCGAAAAAATCGGTCTGACCGGCAAACGTCTGGCCATTGAGCGCAATGGGGAAATCGTGCCTCGCAGCACGTTTTCTGAAACCGTGCTGCTGACAGGTGATAAGCTGGAAATTGTGGGGGCCGTCGGGGGTGGTTAGAAAGTTTTTATGGATACATTGAATATCGCAGGCAGGTCCTATCAATCTCGATTGCTGGTGGGTACCGGTAAGTACAAGGACTTTAATGAAACACGCGCAGCGATTGACGCCAGCGGGGCAGACATCGTGACCGTTGCCATTCGTCGCACGAATATTGGCCAGAATGCCGGCGAACCCTCCTTGCTGGATTATCTGCCACCTGAAGAATTTACCTATTTGCCAAATACCGCGGGCTGCTACTCGGCGGATGATGCCGTCCGTACATTGCGTCTGGCGCGCGAGCTGCTGGATGGGCATCGTTTGGTCAAGCTCGAGGTGCTGGGTGATCCGAAAACGCTCTATCCCAACATGATCGAAACAATCAAGGCCGCGGAGACGCTGGTCAAGGATGGTTTTGATGTGATGGTGTATTGTTCTGATGACCCGATCATCGCCAAACAGCTGGAGGAGATCGGTTGCTGTGCAGTCATGCCCTTGGCTTCGCTGATCGGCTCAGGCATGGGCATACTCAATCCGTGGAATCTGCAGATTATTATCGAGAATGCCAAAGTTCCGGTGCTGGTGGATGCCGGTGTGGGCACTGCCTCTGACGCGGCCATTGCGATGGAGCTGGGTTGTGATGGGGTGCTGATGAATACCGCAATTGCAGCAGCACGTGATCCAGTGCGTATGGCTGGGGCCATGAAGAAAGCCATTGAAGCTGGTCGCGATGCCTATCTGGCTGGACGTATGCCGAAAAAACTGTATTCCGCTGCACCGAGTTCACCAACCACCGGTTTGATTGAATAATCTCATGCCCAATAACCGTTACGAATTCACAATCAAGGTGGATACCGCCTTCGTGGCGGAGCAATCGGATGACGAACAAGATCGTTACGTGTTTTCGTATACGGTCACCATCACCAACACTGGCAGTGTAGCCGCCCAGTTGATCAGTCGGCACTGGGTCATTACCGATGCGCACGACAGTGTGCAGGAGGTGCGTGGCTTGGGTGTTGTGGGTGAACAGCCGTTGCTTAAACCAGGAGAAGAGTTTCAGTACACCAGTGGTACTGTGCTGAGCACTCCGGTAGGCACTATGCGTGGCAGCTATCATATGACAGCCGAAGACGGCACGCAATTTGACTCTGAAATTCCCGCATTTACCTTGTCCATGCCACGGATTCTGCATTAAGGAAACACGAAGAAGTCTCCATGCTATATTATTTCCGTCACCTCCTGTTTCTCTGCTGTTTAAGTTTGTTTGTGGTGGCTTGTAGCAGCCAACGGGTGAAGCCGGAGCCTCCCAGCCCACCTGCAGGTATGGAACCGCCTCCGGTTCAATTGCCAGAAACCCCTAAACCAGAGCCCGTCAAACCAGCAGAACCTGTCAAGACCACCGATTACAGTGTATTGAAACCTGCAAGTTGGGAGCAGGTTGAAGGTTTTGCTCAGGATAATCTGACCCAAGCCTGGGTGGCTTGGATGCAAAGCTGCACAACCTTGATCAATCGTCCAGAGTGGCAGCGTGCCTGTGAGGTTGCAGGTCAAATCAACAAGCCAAATAACAAGCAGCTACAGGCTTATTTCAAACAGTATTTCAATGTGTATCAGTCGACTAACGTTGACGGTACCGATACCGGCATGATCACTGGCTACTATCAGCCCTTGCTGCGTGGAAGCAGACAAAAAAGTGCGGCGTTTCCATATCCAATTTATTCACGCCCCGACGATTTGATTACCGTGGATCTGGCTGCGGTATATCCCGAGCTGGCAAACAAACGTGTGCGTGGCCGGCTGACAGAGAATCGTCTGGTGCCCTACTATAATCGTGCGGAAATTGAGCGTGAGCCCTCCCCCTTGCGTGGACGTGAATTGCTGTGGGTCAATGACATCATTGATTTATTCTTTCTGCACATTCAGGGCTCAGGCATTGTGGTGCTTGAAAATGGAGAGAAGATTCCAGTGGGCTACGCAGACCAGAATGGACATGCCTATCATTCCATAGGCAGGTTGCTCATTGAGCGAGGCGAGTTGACGCTGGAAAAAGCCTCGATGGACGGAATCAAGGACTGGGCGCGTCAGAATCCCGAGAAGCTGCCAGAGTTGCTGAATAGTAATCCGAGCTACGTATTTTTCCGTGAATTGCCGGGTGGTTTGCCTGGACCCTTAGGCGCACTGGGCGTGCCAATTACCGCTGAGCGGAGTGTTGCCATAGACCCCAAACACGTACCGCTAGGGGCGCCCTTGTTTCTTGCTACGACGTTCCCCAATAGCAGCAAGCCGCTCAAACGGATGATGATTGCGCAAGATACGGGGGGGGCGATCAAAGGGGGCGTGCGCGCTGACTTCTACTGGGGGGCGGGCTATGAGGCAGGACGTCAGGCGGGTGCGATGAAACAGCAAGGCCGTATCTGGGTACTGTTGCCGAAGGAAATGCAGTTACCCTGAACGTGAGATGGTTTGCGCCTATCGTGCAAAAATTGACACAAATGAAAACGGGCGCCTGAGCGCCCGTTCATGTCGTTGAATCGTTAATATTAACGATTGCAAACGTACATGGTTACTTCAAAACCGAAACGCATTTCGGTAGCTTCTGGCTTGGTCCACATAGTTTTAACCTTTCTTTGTTTAAATTCGTACTGCGCTAGTGCTGTCTAGCATTCGCATTACGTGCATCAAACTGTACTCCCAAGCACTGAGGATTCCATTGTCGAAAGTCATGAAAAGCCGCTCATGATTTTCATGAGAATCAGATCTGGTCTCATATACTGCTCAGGCTAATAATTTGATGGAACCAAATCATGATCCATTTGCCATAAGGGTGGTTTGCAGAAGTGTGATTCTCATTCACTGCCCAGAGGATTTGGGCGATAATGATTTCACATGGATGACACTCAACACGTTTAGATTGATCCTTTACCTTTCACAATTCAGACAGATCGACGACACATGAGCACAAATAGCGCAGATATCGGATTGGTGGGACTGGCCGTGATGGGCCAGAACCTTGCCCTTAACATCGCAGATCACGGCTATACCATTGCCGTTTTCAATCGTAACCCAGAAAAAACCCGCGACTTTATCGCAGAATGCCAGAAGAGTGAGCCATCGCATGAGCGTGTGATCGGCTTCGAAGATTTGGCCACTTTTGTTCTTAGCATCAAGCGTCCTCGTAAAATCGTACTGCTGGTCAAGGCTGGTAGTGCTACAGATGTCACGATCAACGCACTGGTGCCTTTCCTAGAACAGGGTGACATCATTATTGACGGCGGTAATGCCTTGTGGACAGACACCATTCGCCGTGAAAAGGAATTGGCGGCCAAAGGTCTGGAATTTATTGGTTCAGGCGTTTCTGGTGGCGAAACTGGCGCACGCTTCGGCCCATCTTTAATGCCAAGCGGTACGCGCAAGGCATGGTCTTCACTGGAGCCGATTTGGCGTGATATCGCTGCCAAGGTAGACCCTGTGACGGGTCAGCCGCTTGAGGGTGCCAAGCCCGGAAAACCCGTCGAAGGTGGTTTCTCATGCGCTGAGTATATCGGCCCAGATGGGGCTGGGCACTATGTCAAAATGGTGCACAATGGCATTGAATACATCGACATGCAGCTGATTTGCGAAGCCTACTGGTTGATGAAGAATCTGCTGGGCATGCGGGCTGACGAAATTGCTAAAGTGTTCGAGGAATGGAATCAGGGTGAACTGTCCAGCTTCCTGATTGAAATTACCGGTGACATTCTCCAGCAAAAGGATCCGACAGCAGATGGCTTTCTGGTCGACAATATTCTGGATGCAGCTGGTCAGAAAGGCACCGGACAATGGACCGCTGCCAATGCGTTGGAACTGGGGTCCCCTGCCAATGCGATTGCCGCTGCGGTATTTGCCCGTGCGCTTTCTACCCTGAAGGAAGAGCGGGTGGAAGCTAGCAAGATTCTCAAGGGACCTGCCATCCAACAAGAGAGTGATCGCAAGCGTATTATTGAAGCCATCAAGAACGCACTTTACTGCTCAAAGATTTGCGCCTATGCGCAAGGCTTCCAACTCATGGACAAGGCGCAGGTGGAGTACAACTGGAAGTTGAATTTTGGTGAGATTGCCCAAATCTGGCGGGGTGGTTGTATTATCCGCGCCCGCTTCCTGCAGAAGATTACCGATGCTTACGCGACCAACTCCCGCCTGAAGAATCTGATGCTGGATCCCTATTTCACCAAGGCACTGGAAGACGGCCAAACCAGTTGGCGTGAAGTGGTGGCGCTGGCGGTGAAGAATGGTATTCCGGCACAGGCTTTTTGTGCTGCCTTGTCCTATTACGATGGATATCGCAGTGCTTCACTGCCAGCTAATCTACTACAGGGTCAGCGTGACTACTTCGGTGCGCATACCTATGAGCGTGTTGATCAGCCACGTGGCAAGTTCTTCCATTTGGACTGGCCTGCTGCAGATCGTCAGCAGTATTAATGCGATTCAACCATTCGAAAGCCGCACAGTGATCAAACGCTGTGCGGCTTTTTCTTTTGCTGCAGGCGTAGGAAAGAAAGCAGGCTGATACTGACCAGCACCACAAGCCCAATCGCCATGGTCGAGTCAATTGCGGAAACGCCCTGGCGGCTCATGAGGGTATACAGGCCAATTAGCAGCAGCATGCAGAGGTTTTCAAAAAAATTCTGAATGGCAATGGCATGACCAGAGCCTACTGTATGGTGCCCACGATCCTGCAAGGTGGCATTGAGCGGAACCACATAAAAGCCGCCGCAAATTCCAATCAGCACCAGCATGATGATGGCCACATTAAGCTGGTCAATGTGGGCAAACAGCATGATCAAGACTCCAATCAGAATGCCTGCTGGCAAAGCCCGGTTGACGGTTTGCAGGCTGATATAGCGGGCTGCTGCACCAGCGCCAATGGCAATGCCGATGGCCACAACCCCGCTCAGATTGGCGGCCGTACTTAAATCCGTGATCAGTAAGGCGACCGGTACCCAGGCGACCAGCAAGAAGCGCAATGTGGCGCCTGTCCCCCAGAATATACTGGTGCCGAGCAATGAAAATCTGGCATCCGGGTCGCGCCAAAGGGTGCCCATAGCTTGGCTGAAATCCCTGACCAGAATGCGGAGGGAGCAGTGATCCAGCTTGTGTTCGGGCGGGAGTTTGGGGATGAGCAGATTGGCCACCATGGCGAGCACATAACAACCGGTGATAAGGGTGAGTGCACCTGACACAGACCAGTCCGCCAGCAGGCCGCCTGCAACGGCACCAATCAGGATGGCCACAATGGTAGAACCCTCCATCATGCTATTGGCTTTCACCAGTTTGTCAGAAGTGACCAGTTCGCTCAGGATGCCGTATTTTGCTGGGGAATATGCTGCAGCGCCAATACCCACCATGGCATAGGCCAGCAAGGGGTGCACGCCGGTCAGCATGGCAGACGCACCCAACAATTTAAGGCTATTCGCAATCAACATCACACGGCCCTTGGGCAGGCTATCGGCAAACGGCCCAACAAAAGGCGCCAGCAGGATAAAGGCGAGCACAAAGCATTCTTGCAATAAGGGAATCTGCCAACCATCGGCGTGCTGAGATTTTAATAGGGCAATCGCTGCAAACAGCAAGGCATTATCCGCCAATGCGGATATAAACTGAGCAGTCAGCACCGCAGCCATGCCACGCGTGTAAAGACCATCTTCCTGACGGGGTGTAGACATGAGTATTTAATCCTTAGGTCGGCGTGGTGCCGGGTGGGTTTCTGAGGAGCGACCAGACCATGCCGATTAGTGCCAGCACGCCCAGGAGTAAACCGCCCCATAAGGCCCAGACCTTATTGTCGCGCGGTGTTTCCCACGCCGTGGCCGACTGTTCAATTTGATGGGTGTCGAGTCTCAAGGGCGCCTCAGGAATCTTCTGCAAGTCGGATGATTTCATATTGGGATACAAGTGGTTTATACCAGTTTGCCTAGGCGGGATATCGCTGTCTGCCAACTGCAGGTTGAAGGGGCCTGTTCCACGGGCATTCCAGAGTAGACCTTGGGTTGGCCATCCCAGTATGAATTCAGGACTTTGCTGACCGATCCCGCCATCTGCGTCATGAAACTGTAGCTGCCAGTAACGTGCGGTGCTTGGGCTGATCTGAATATCAGGCTGCTGCTGTGTTTTGCCATCTTTGCTCATGCGATGCACCGGCGCGTGCGTCAGCAGTCGCCAGTCATCTTGCTCGTTGATTCTGCTGTAGATGCTGACGCGGGTAATGGTGTTGTCCTCTGGAAGCCGAATACGAAGCAGAGAAGCAGGATAACGCCCATCAGCTTCAAATGTGATGCGGGTGCTGGCGGTTTTCTTGTCTTGTTCGCGATTAGACAATGCAAGCGTTTGCCAAGTCGACAATACAGGGGTTTGCTGGACATCGACCATGATGGCGGTGAGGTTGGAGAGCGTGAATTGCTGCCCCGGCTTTGCGGTACGTAGCTGCAAATATCGCGCACTCGTCGGTACCGAAGTTTGAATTTCACTCAGCTGAAGTTGTTCTGCAGATTGGCTGGTTTTTAGCAGAGCGCCGCGGCCTACGGCCTGCCAGTTGAGCAAATTCTCACTGGCGAGTACCTCTAGTTCTATCACCTGATCCAGCGCACCTGACCAATCCAGCACCAGTTTTTCGATATTGATGCGCTGCTCGCCCAGATCTACCAGAAAAATGGCGCGTGCGTCCGCACTTGCTGCTTGCGTCAGGGAAAGCGTCGTTTGCTGGCCTGCTTGTTGAAGCTGCAGGCGTAATTGTTCAGGACTGTTCAGCGCTTGCGCCTGCACCGGAAAAACCTGCAGGCTTTTCTGCTGGTTGCGGCGAATTTCAGGATATAGCAGCGAAGAAGGAATCAACGCGTGTGGCACACGCTCACCATGACCGTTGGTGATCTGAATGTCCTGAAGCTGCATGGTTTGGCTGTAGCGATAAACCGCAGCAGGAATGCTGGTTTGATAAAAAGCTTCTTGCCCCTCAACCTCAAGAGGAAAAGTAACCGCAGTGGCTGAAGATGTATACAAGCTCAAGCCGGCGATCAGGAGGTGCTTGATGTTCATGCGGCGATCTCCTGTGTTGTATCACGATTGGATTTTGCTGGTGGAAGGGGGGCAAAATATCCCATGATGAGCAATAGAAAGCCGGCCCCGATAAAGGACAGGATGCGTTCTACTGAACCATGTCCAGCGAGATCCAGCAGGAAAAGTTTCAGCACGACAAGCCCGATCAATGCTGCGCCAATCACCCAAAGTAGGCGACGTCCCTGACGATGCCCCAGCAGCATGAGTAGCAGTGCAGTCACACCCCACAGGAAGGTGAAGCTGACCTGAACCAGCGTGTTGCTGAAGATGGTTGTCCACAGCAGTGGCGTGCCAGCCCAATGATGCAGCGTGCGTAACAACACGCCATTGAGCAGCGTAAAGGCCATTATGCCTGTGAGTGGTAGCATAATATTGCGTACCAGCTTGGGCAGCCTGGTATTGGTGCCCAAGGCTCTCGATTGTCGATACCAAAGCAGTAACAGGAGCAATACGGCTGCAAGCGTGAGGTCGAGAGGGTTCAAAAGCGGCAGATAAGGCAATGGTTTTGCTTGTCCACTGGCATGCAGCGACATGTCAAAGAACCACAACAGCAGAAAACCCATTAATGGGCCGCTGCCATACCATAGCCATGCGTGGCTATGGTCCTTACCGTCCGCACTCTGAAGTCGTAAACGTGGCTGCCAGTAAAGCACGGCTGCAATCAATAACATGGGCACAATCGCTTGGCCAATTTCGCCCCAGACGATCGCTTCAGGCACCCAGTATTGGAGTTGGTATTGCCATTCCATGGCACCGATGATCGCTATCAGCCAGACGACTGGGGCACGCATGACAGACCCGAATCGGTAGGGCTGATGCAGAATCAACCAGCCATAGATGGCAAATGCGACAGGCCACGCCAGCCAGCCCATATTCTGAAATGGGTGTGCTTCCCATAACTCAATCAGCATGAAGAAGCCCATCACTGGTAACAGTAGCCCGCTCATGCTGGCCAGGGTTGGCCAGCGCAGCCATTGGGCAAGTCGTATCAGTGCCAGGCTGCTCAATGCTACGAATAACAAGCCAATATGGTCGAATAGCCGGGCGTCGAGAAATTCTCCAATGGCGGCAAATCCTGCATTGACCCACCAGAGCCAACCCCAGATAGCCAGGATCATCCCTAGAGGCGCATATTTCCCTGGGCGAAACCGTTCAAGCAGGGCGCCACATGCCCACCCCGATAGCGCAATAAATGCAACGCCGAGAAACATGTTCTGATGTCCTGGGTCGCTATGGCCCGTGAGCCCCCAGCCATAAGCAAAGGCGATGGCACCGAGGACTTGTAGTGACAGCCCTGCTACCATCGGGAAGCGCCGCTGCTGTTTCAATCCGACCCACAGCAATGCCACCCCTTCAACCGCCCATGCCGCAGAAGTCCAGCGACCATCCAGCGCGAGTGGCAGTGTGAGTGTGGCAAAGCCTATGCCGAGCGCAAGGAAGCATTCGCCAAGAAAGCGCAGACTTTCACGTTTTCGGGTCAAGATCCACCAAGTCAGGCCAAGGTAGAAAATACCCAGTGCCAAGGCGCTGTAGGCCAAGCCAAAGGGAGAGTCCTGCAATAAGGCATATTGCAGACTGAACCCGATGATGGGCGTGCCAAACACCAACGTGGAGTCGACAAAATTGCCAAGTCTGACTGATTGCTGATGGGCATAGATGATCGCAATGGCGGTGTATAAAAGAAAATGCAGCAGCAAAAACGGTTCTGTCGTGGCAAACAGTTCTGGCTGATAACTTTTTGCACCCCAGAGTGTTCCGATGACAAAGGTAAAGGCAAAGCCTAGTAGATTCAGTGGGCGCCAGCTTCGATAAAACGCAATACCCGTAATCGTGATATTTAGTACCAGATAATAGCTGAATAAGGCCACATGACTGCCCTCGCCGGTTGAGGTCAGCACCGGGGCGAGAAAGCCGCCTGCAAACCCGAGCACTGCAAGAGGCAGGGCGGATTGCAACACGGCCAGTAAAGCTGACAGGGCTGCGATGACCACCAACAACAAGAACACTAGATTTGGTGGCACCAGTTGATAAAGTTTGAATGCCGCAAACAGGGTCAAATAGAGGATACCGATGCCCCCGCCTTGCATGGCCCATGCATATTCGCTGCGCCGGGTGCGCAAGCGCCAGCCGATGGCCAATAAGGCCACCCCGCTCAGTGCGATACCTGCGAGTCGCACAGAAATAGGCACATGGGTGTGTTCTGCCGCGTATTTCAGCAGAAAACTGATTCCGATAAATAGAATCACGATACCTGAGCGCACCAGCGTATTGCCTCCCAGTAGCCAGTCTTTGGCTGCCAATAGCGCTTTTTCCAGCGCATTGGGCGGCACGATGGGTGGCGTGATGACCGGTACTGCAGGCTTGGGTGTTTCTGTTTCATTGCGTTCATTCAGCGGCAAGCTTTGTGCATTTTCGGGTGAATCCAGGCTGGCGCTCGCAATAGGCTCGCGGCTGATCTCAACAGGTGTGGGCGCCTCAACAGGTGGCTGGATTTCCTGAGCTTTCGTGGTGACGGGAGTGTTGAGATCCGTTGAGTACGCGCTGTTTTGCAGTGTCTTCAACTGTGTCTCAATGTCCTCAAGGCGTCGATGCAGGCGGCGCTTTTCCTCACCTCGACCAAACATGCCAAAGAAACTGACAATGCCACCAATCAGGCTAAGAAAAATCAGCAGTCCAAGCAGAAACAAAGACAAGGATTCCATGCGTTGCCTCCCTATGGCATATCAGGCATGTTGTATGAAATAGGAATCAAGTTGCTGCCGTATCGCCTCAGGAGGCTGATTCGGCAATACTTTTCAGTGTCACGTAGTCAATCTTACCGGTGCCCAGTAATGGTAACTCGCTCACAATGATGATTTTCCGAGCGATGCTAATCTCTGGATGCCCTAAATGTCGAGCCGAAATTTGCAGTGCTTCTCTGCTGAGTGTGTAGTCGGTGGTAAACAGCAGAATATTCTCTCCGCGTTGCGGGTCTGTTTGTGCGCTTGCCGCATGCTGGTGTTCAGGGGAGGCGTGGTTGGCAATCATTTCAACAATTTCCAGTGACACCATTTCGCCCGCTACTTTGGCAAAGCGTTTGACGCGTCCAAGAATCCTCACGAAACCTGATGCATCAATCTCAACAACGTCACCCGTGTTGTACCAGCCTGCACCCAGTTCAGACATGGTGGGTTGTAACTGACCAGGCTGATCATAGAGGTAATATCCACTCATGACATTTGGCCCTTTGACGTAGAGCAGGCCGCCACGGTCTATGCCCGGCACGGCAACCAGTCGATGTTGAAGCAAGGGTAACAGCGGGCCCACGGTACCGGCCTGATTTGCCATTGGCGTGTTGACCGAGAGCACTGGCGCACACTCGGTTGCGCCATATCCTTGCAGGACACGAATGCCAAATTTCTCCATCCACAATTTGCGTACTTCTTCGTTCAGCTTTTCCGCGCCAGCAATGACACAGCGCAACTTATGAAAATCGTACGGATGTGCGTATTTGGCATAGTTGCTCAAGAAGGTGCTGGTGCCAAACAGCACGGTGCAGTTCCGGTCGTAGATGATTTCCGGAATGATGCGGTAATGTAGCGGTGTTGGGTACAGGAATACCTTGGTGCCGCTGACGATTGGCAGAATGGCACCTGCGGTGAATCCGAAAGCATGAAATAGCGGCAGTGCAATAAAGAATTTATCCCGCGGCGAAAAATCAATCACAGCCCGAATTTGTGCGATGTTGGAAAGAATGGACCGATGCGATAACACGACGCCTTTGGGTTTGCCCTCAGAACCGGAGGTAAACATCACAACAGCTGGTGCTTCAGGGTTTCTTGCCTGTTGTACGAGGCGTGGAAACCGCATGGCATAGAGGATCAGCCACAATTTATCCCACAGTTTGAAGTGGCCGCGCAAGTCCTCAAGGAATACGAGATTGACGTTAGGAATCGCAGAAACGATGTCTGTTAGATTGGCGGCCTCCAGAAACTGTCGGGAGGTAATGATGGTCTTGATCGAAGCAACAATGCAGGCATTTTGCATGCCTTGTGTCCCTGCAGTGTAATTCAGCAGTGCAGGCGTACGGCGCATGGCACTCATACCGTATATCAGGCATACGGTCGTGCTGATATTGGGCATCAACACGCCGATGGTTTCATCTTCTGCGGTGACTTTGGAAACCAGTCTGCCCAGTGCAAGACTTTTCTTCAGCAGATCGCCGTAGGAATCATGTACTTGCTTCATGTCTTCCAGAATGCGGGTTTTTCTTCCATGCAAATCCACAGCATTGAGGAATGCATTGAACAAGGTACTAACTGGTTCTGCGGCAGCCTGAGCATGCTCCATGATCCTGCGCATGGCCTCACCGGCCAGATGGCGACGTTCACGGGCTGAATGGTGTCCCGTCAGCTCTATCCGTGTTGTGGGGAGGTAAGTCAGACGGATCTTGGGCAACCAGGGGCGCGGGAATTCCGGCCCCATACGACCAAAGCGTGAGTAGGCGGCCCCTTCAATATGAATGGGCAAAATCGTGGCATCGGTTTTAACCGCGACAAAGCCCGGCCCTTCAAAGATTTTCATCAAGCTTCCAGTGTTGGTAATGCGTCCTTCGGGAAAGATCATGACCGGCTCACCGGACTCCATCAGCTTGATAATGCTTTTCAGCCCAAGCGCACTGGTGTAATCCACCGCCAGATATGGAATGAATCGAAAGCAGAAGCGGAAAAAGCGATTATCCAGCACCGAGGTATGAATAACGAAGGTGGCGCGAAACGGCAGCGTCAATCCGATCAGTAGGCCATCTAGAAAAGACTGATGGTTGGCGATGATCAACATACGGTCATGTCTGACAATATTTTCGGTACCGTGTACCTCTGAGCGGAACAGTACGCGACAAACGAATCTCAAGAGTCCAGCTAGCATGGCTTCCCTCACTCCAAAGTGGTTGTTATGTTTGTGATTCCATATAAGCGAGTACGCGTGTCAGAGCATCCTGAATTGCATCTCGATTGATCCAGAACTGCATTTCCTTGCCGACTTTTTCATAGTGCAATACACCAGCCTGTTTGAGCACATTCAGATGGTGATTGATTGCGCTACGGCTCAAGGTTGAAGTAGATGCAATCTGACTGATGTTCAGGCGCTCACCAGCTTCAAACGAGAGCAGGATGCGCTGTCGTTGTTCATCGCCGAGTGCCAGAAACAGGTCAGAGGTGTTTTTCCATTCAGCAGGAATGCGATCAATCTTTTTCATAACTAAATAATTAGTTATTTAGTTGTTTGTGTCAAGAAAAATTTCTCGGGCACCAAAATGACCGGTGCAATGTCCAGGCTTCCGCTAGAATACTTGGCTAATTGCAGTGAGCAGATTTGTGACCATGGTAAAGAATAGATTGCTAGATAATTTGGTGCATCAGGTTGAGGCAGCGGGCTTCTGCTTTGCCTCGGGTGAATACATACACGAATGGCTCCAGTCACAGCGGCCAGATGCGCTGGCTGATTGGGCACAGTTTGCTGCCAGCTGGAATGATATGCCGCTGGATCGGTATATGGCAGATGGCGGTCGTTATCGGAGACGACGTTACGCCACCTTGAGTGCGGGAGAGACCCCGGACAGTATCCGTATGGAGCCGCATCAGCCACATTATCAAAGTCTGGAATACAATGCCTTGAATGGCGGTGTGGCGCGGGAGTTTGAGCCAATTCTGAACGAGGTCGTGAATGGAAACACCATGACCAGCATCCTGCGTTTCTGCCATCAGATTTTCAACCATCTGCAGCCGTGTCCGCGCTGGCATATTGAACTGCACCAATTTCGTATAGAAGCCGGCAATCAATTGGCGGGCAAACCCACACCTGAAGGCGTGCATCGCGATGGGGTGGATTTTGTATTGGTGATGCTGGTGCAACGGGTGAATATCGCCAGTGGCACTACCACCATGCATGATCTGGCACAGCGCACGCTGGATAGCTTTACCCTGACTGCACCACTGGATACCGCGATTGTGAATGATCACCGCTGTATGCATGGGGTGACCCCGGTTGAACAGATCGATCCCGACCAGCCAGCATACCGGGATGTGCTGGTGGCCACCTTTACCCGCAGACAGCCTTGAGTTTCATTTTTCTGACATTTTGGTTAGTCTTACAGACTGTAATACCGTGCATCATTTCTCAATAACATACAAAGGAGCATGCGCATGAACAACATCAGTCATCTTGCAGGACGCATTTTAATCGCCCTGATTTTCATTATTGCCGGGGCTGGTAAATTTGCAGATCCTGCTGGTACTACAGGGTATATGGAAGCCATGGGTGTGCCCGGCATGTTGTTGTGGCCAACCATCGCCCTTGAGTTGCTGGGTGGCTTGGCGATTGTGGTCGGATTTCAGACGCGCTTGGTTTCATACTTTTTAGCCGCTTTTTGTATTGCAACAGCAGTGCTGTTCCACAGCAACTTTGCAGAGCAGATGCAGATGATTCTGTTCTTGAAAAATCTCGCGATTGCAGGTGGTTTCCTGCTATTGGCCAGCAGTGGTGCCACAGCGATGGCGGTAGATAAGCGTAGGTAAGACGTATTCAGAATGTCATATATCGGGGAGCTTAGCTCCCCATTTTTTTGCCCGCGAAATAGCGGCGACGAAACACACTCTAATGCAGAAACAGATCAAGAAAAGTCTTGCCTTTTATTATATAAAATAATATAATATGTTTAACTTAATTAAAGATGTCGGGTTTTATATGAACATGCCTCATGAAGAAATCAATGTCAGTGCCATGCGTGAATCGGCAGGCAAAGCAGGTGCTATGCTCAAAGCACTGGCAAATCCGGACCGGCTCATGTTGCTCTGTCAGCTCACCAAGGGTGAACATTGCGTGAGTGATCTGGAAGCAAAGTTGGGCTTGATGCAACCCAGCTTGTCGCAACAATTGACTGTGCTGCGACGCGAGGGGCTAGTTGAAACTCGACGCGAAGGCAAACAAATTTTTTATTCAATTGCCAGCGATGAAGCCATGTCCATTCTCAAATTGCTTCACAGCTTGTATTGTCAGCCATGTCAGGCTGGCGATGCATTGCCGGGTCAGTCCTTATGATGGAGATCGTCTTACATTACTGGCAGCCTATGGTGGGTGGGTTATTAATTGGCCTAGCCGCAGAATTGCTGATTCTGGCTAATGGCCGCATTGCAGGTATCAGCGGTATCGTGGCCGGATTGTTGCAACCAGTGAAAGCGGAATGGCAGTGGCGAGCAGTGTTTATTGTGGGCCTGATGATTGCGCCACTGGTTTACCCGTTATTTGGAAACTTACCTGAAATCACCATTGCTGCCAGTCATGTGCAACTGGCTTTTGCAGGCTTGATGGTCGGTCTGGGTGCAAGGTATGGATCGGGCTGCACTAGTGGTCATGGCATCTGTGGCGTGGCGAGATTATCACCACGTTCTATTGCGGCTACGGTCACTTTCATGAGTGCTGGCGTGGTGATGGTGTATCTCATGCGTCAATGGATAGGGTGAGCACAAGATGAAAAAAATGACATTGCAACTATTGATGGCAGGGTTGGCTGGGTTGCTGTTTGGGCTGGGACTGATTATGTCGGGCATGACAAATCCCGCGAAAATTATTGGCTTTCTGGACATTACCGGGGCATGGGACCCAACACTGGCATTTGTGATGGGGGCTGCATTGATCGTAGCGACCCCGGCATTTGCACTGGCTGGAAAAAAAGAAAAAAGTTTATTAGGCATGCCCATGCTGATCCCAACAAATCGTCAGTTGGATAAGCGTTTGATCCTTGGCAGCTTGGTGTTTGGTGCTGGTTGGGGATTGGCTGGATATTGTCCAGGCCCTGCAATTGCAACCCTATTCAGCGGACAGATGGGCACCGTGCTATTTGTTGTTGCCATGCTGGTGGGGATGCAATTGTTTTCGTGGCTGGAATCTGGCGGGAAATCATGACCAGTCTGGAACTCTTTCTGGGTGCGATTATTGGTCTGATCATGGCCATTACCGGCGCTGGTGGTGGTGTGATTGGCGTTCCGCTGCTTGTGCTAGCTGGCGGTCTCACCATGCAGGAGGCAATTCCCATCAGCATGATGGCGGTCGCCCTCGCTGCAATCCTTGGGAGCGGCATTGGACTCAGCAAGGGGTTGGTTCGTTATCGTGCCGCCATACTGATTGCTGTATTGGGTAGTGTGTTGTCACCACTAGGTTTATGGGTGGCACACCAGATCAATAGTCAATGGTTGCAAATGCTATTTGCAATTCTGCTGGTTTTGGTGGCGATCAGGGGCTTCCGAAAGGAGGTTGTGCAAGAGAGTCTGCATGTGCCATGTATTCGGCATGCCGAATCTGGAAGATTCAAATGGACATCACCTTGTGCAGCTATGCTGGCAGGCACTGGGGCGTTAGCCGGTTTTATGGCGGGACTTCTGGGCGTTGGCGGTGGCTTTGTTATTGTGCCGGCACTCATGCGATACACCGATCTCGATATGTCTTCGGTGATTGCAACTTCACTCACTGTTATGGCCCTGATTGCACTCAGCGTGATGATTACAGCAATTGCCAGTGATCGCATGGATATTTCACTGGGATTGACCTTTGGCGCTGGCGCAATTATTGGATTATTGGTGGGTAATCAGGTCAGCGGTAGGATGAACAAGGCGCAAGTGCAAAAGGCATTCGGCATTCTGCTATTGGTGGTTGCTGTGGTGATGGCTAGCAAAAGTTTATTACATTGAAGGAGGTTATGATGAACGTACATCCGATACAGTTGTTCGACAGTGTGTCATCGACTTATACCTACATTTTGCATGTGCCTGGTAGCAAAGAGGCCGTTATCATTGATCCGGTTGATAACCATTGGGAACGAGACCTAATGCAGCTGGAGCGTCTGGGCCTGCATTTGGTCTATGTGCTGGAAACGCATGCACATGCTGATCACATCACATCAGCAGGGAAGTTGCGTGCCATGACGCAAGCCAAGGCGGCTGTACCCAGTGGCTGCGAAATACAATTTGCTGATCTGCAATTGAACGAAGGTGATCTCATTCGATTTGGCGAGGCAGAAGAAATCCGTGTCTTACACACCCCGGGTCATACGGCAGGCAGTCACTCCTATGTGTGGAGAAATAATGTTTTCACAGGCGATGCCTTGTTGATTAATGGTTGTGGTCGTACGGATTTTCAAAGTGGCAGTGCTGAAGCGCTTTATGAAAGTATCACGGAAAGGTTGTTTACCTTGCCCGATGCCACCTTGGTATGGCCCGCGCATGATTACAAGGGTTACTCTGTCTCAACGATAGCTTGGGAAAAACATAACAACAGCAGAGTTGCCAATCGTTCCAAGGCGGAGTTTGTGAGCTTGATGGCTAATCTGAATTTACCCAAGCCCAAATTGATTGATGTCGCCGTACCAGCCAATAAAACACTGGGTTTGCCACACGCAGCATAAGCGTAGCTAAAAGGCGACAAAAAAGGGGATTTCTTGATAAATCCCCTTTTTATTCATGGTGCTAGTGTGTCGTTAAGTTGATACAGCTACTTACGAATGTTGTCCACACCATGGCCGATGATACCGCCAATCGCAGCACCGCCGACCGTACCCACAGAGCTACCTCCCGTGAGTACCGCACCAGCCACGCCACCAATGGCGGCACCAGTGGCTGCGTTCTTTTGTCGGGTGCTCATTCCGGAGCAGCCGCTCAGAAAAACAACAAGTAATGCAAATGCAGTCAATTTTTTAAAGGACAGCATAAAATCTCCAATGAATTAATACGACATTTCTTCTAGTGCAACAAACAGGCCAATAAAAAAGTCCTTATTAAAACAATTGGATATCGAGGTGGCGTGTATGATTGTTGCGAAGATGGGGTGAAATCTGTTGCAAATGAACGACAGCATGGACTGAAGACCTGGAAAAATTGACCGTAATAGCAGGTAGCCCTTCAATGTCAGTGGCTTGGACCAGGAATGAATACGATACCGAATGATCTAGATGAATGGGTAATGTTTCTCGGCAAGGCGGAAATCCCTGTGCTGCGAAATACTGCGCGCGAGTTGCGGAGGTTGCAGGCAGATGAAGACAAGTTAAGTCCGCGAGCTATAACTCAGGTGGTCTCTCAGGATCCGATGATGGTATTTAGGATCTTGCGCCACATGCAGCAACACAAGCGTGAAAATCAGCTGCAGGATCTGATATTGGTTGAGCAGGCCATCATGATGATGGGGATGAGCCATTTCTTTCGGGATTTGCCGCCGGAGCCGATCGTAGATGATGTCTTGCATCACGATATGGTGGCACTCACCCATCTGCTGAAACTCATCCGCCGTGCACATCGTGCAGCGCATTATTCATATGAATGGGGCGTCATGCAGAAAGATTTTCATGTGATTGAGACACGTACCGCCGCATTGCTGCATGACTTGGCAGAAATGCTGTTGTGGTGCTTTGCCTCAGATAGCATGATGACTATTTTCAGAATGCAGCAAGCCGATAAAAGCTTGCGCAGCCATATTGCGCAAACGCAAGTACTGGGGTTCAAGATCATGGATTTGCAGTTGCGTCTGATTGAACATTGCGAATTGCCCCCCCTGCTATCGCGCTTGATGCAGGATGATGCCATGGGTGAGCAGCAGGTCAGGAATGTGACGCTGGCCGTCAAACTGGCGCGTCACTCAGCCAATGGCTGGGACGATGCAGCCTTGCCAGATGATTACAAGGATATTGCTGACTTTCTTCGTATTGATACGGAAAAGGTCAAGCAGATTGTCGGGGCGGGCGGTGGTAGTTGAAGACCGCCTAGCTGAACCCAGCTATTTCTGTGGTTCGAATGCTTTACAGTTGTTGTATTCAACCGCGCCATCTTTCAAACTGGCTTCACTGCCATTGATTTGAAGTAACGCGACAGAATTGCTATAGCGTCCGTCCTCGGTTTTTTCCAGTCGGATTTCGCGATCACCAAAAATCAACCAGACGGCCTCTTCTTTCTGAAGGTTGCGCACATAAAACTGTTTATTGCCCTCACAAAGATATTCAGTCGCGTTGGCGGGTCGATACACCTCGGCCGGTTTGATATCGGTAAACGGGTTGAATTTATCAATGCTGCTACAGCCTGAAATCAAGCAAAAAGCCAATAGCCAAAGGGTGGTTGGCCAACTGAAAGTGTGACGCAATTGCATAATCAATCCGACTTAATCTGAATAATCAGCTATCTTGCCAAACTCAGCGCAATGCCTCAACCATTCATGATGAAATATCTTGTATCAGGGGATTCGCCATCTGAACCAGCATGAGCGAAAATAGGTCTTCTTCTAACACTTCTTCAAAGTGATACTCCATGTTCCGCTGGTTTGAAAAACGCCTGTTCCCTTTCCCTGATCAGATGGTGTCGGTGCCATCCAGACGCTTCTGGGCGTTCGTCTGGGCCGGGACTGAAGGCTTGCGTGTACATTTGGCTTGTATGATATTGCTGACTGCGGCTATCGGTGCATTTGAAGCCTTGTTGTTTGCCATGATGGGGAAGGTGGTGGATTGGCTAAGCCAGATTCCGCCAACGCTGCTATGGCAGGAACACCGGGGTAATTTGTTATTACTGGCGACCATTCTTCTGCTGAGTCCGATCGCAATTGCCTTGCAAACCTTTATCAAGCATCAAAGTCTGGCAGGTAATTTTCCGATGCGGCTGAGATGGAATTTTCATCGTCTGATGCTCAGCCAGAGCATGAGTTTTTATCAGGATGAGTTTGCCGGGCGGGTAGCCACCAAAGTTATGCAGACCGCACTGGCAGTGCGAGATATGTGGTTTATCCTTGCCGATATCTTAGTGTTTGTGAGTATTTACTTTGTCACTTTGGTATTGGTGGTCGGCAGCTTCAATCTCTGGATGATTCTGCCTTTTATGGGCTGGTTGTGCCTGTATGTTGCTTCATTGAGTTATTTCGTGCCACGTCTTGGACGCGTTTCACAATCTCAGGCTGATGCGCGGTCACTCATGACTGGTCGGATCACGGATGCCTATACCAATATTGCTACCGTCAAGCTGTTCTCGCACGCCGGGAGAGAGGCACGTTATGCCCAAACGGCCATGCAGGAGTTTCTTCAGGTGGTACATAAGCAGATGCGGCTGGTGACATCGGTCGAGATTGTGAACCATACCTTGAGTATGCTGCTGATCATCAGCAGTTGTGGCATTGGGCTCTGGTTATGGACACAGGGCGAAAGCGGGGTGGGCGGCGTGGCGGCCGTCACGGCAATGGCTTTGCGTCTGAATGGTATCTCGCACTGGGTCATGTGGGAAATGACCTCATTGTTTGAGCAAGTGGGTACGGTGCAGGATGGCGTTAATACCTTGTCGCTCCCACACAAGGTACTGGATCAGCCGGGGGCCGTTGACCTGCAGGTCAGGCAAGGCGAGGTGAAATTCGATCAGGTTGATTTTTCCTATGGCCGTGAACGCCCGCTACTTTCAAACTTTTCGCTGACGATCCAAGCTGGTGAAAAGGTCGGGTTGGTAGGGCGATCTGGAGCAGGGAAATCGACGATTGTTAACCTGTTGCTGCGGTTCTTTGATGTGGAGTCTGGTCGCATCATGATTGATGGCGTTGATATTGCAAACGTTAGCCAGAACAGCTTACGTGCCAATATCGGCATGGTGACGCAGGACACGTCATTGCTGCATCGCTCAGTACGGGAAAATATTCTCTATGGTCGCCCCGATGCAACTGAAGACGACATGATCGCAGCTGCCAAGCGGGCAGAAGCCCATGACTTTATTGCCTATCTTGAAGATCCCAAGGGGCGACGTGGTTACGATGCCCATGTGGGAGAGCGCGGGGTTAAACTTTCTGGCGGACAACGGCAACGAATTGCGATTGCCAGAGTCATGTTAAAAGACGCGCCCATTTTGCTGCTGGACGAAGCTACCAGTGCACTGGATTCGGAAGTGGAGGCGGCTATCCAGAGTAGTCTTTATCGTCTGATGGAAGGGAAGACTGTGATTGCGATAGCACACAGGCTTTCCACCATTGCTGCGATGGATCGACTCATTGTGTTGGAAGAAGGCAGGATTGTAGAGGAGGGTGATCACCAGACGCTGCTAGCCAGGGGTGGCCTGTATGCCAAGCTATGGGCGCATCAGAGTGGGGGTTTCCTGGGCGAGGATTAGTCTTCAGTCAACGAAAGGGAGGAAAGCGGGATGCAGGCACTTTTTTGCGGCAATCTGAGCAAGGGTATGAAGTTGGTCGGTATTTATCATGACGACATACGCGAGCTTATCGTCCAGCATTTTGGCCCAACGATGCTAAACCCTCTGGATCAGCGAGGAAATGAAACGTTGCAGTTTCTGACCTTGCAGGCACCTTCGGCGGCGGACATTTATGGTGATATTCCTCCAGAGCGTTGTGTGATTTTAGTATCGGGCAGTTTGACCATGGGGATTGATGCGGTAGGGCCCTATCCTGATCGAGATACTGCTTTCAGTAATGCCGTTGCCCTGACGTTTGGCAGCAAAACCAGTAATTTCTATCCAATTGAGATCGCACCAGAATATGCTGAATTGCGTCAGCATATTGCAAAAATATTGTGCTAAACGCAGGAAATCAAAAGGATTTGTTCAAAAAACTATTGACGTATGCGAACTAGGCCCGTATAAAGCTGTTTAGGCGTTTGATTTTCGATTTTCTGCTGGGTTTACCGACGGTTTCTTGAACAACAAACTTTCAGGGTGCCTCCCAATCTTTAGTAAGGAAGTACAAATGGCAACAGGTAGTGTAAAGTGGTTCAATGATTCCAAAGGTTTTGGTTTTATTACCCCGGACGATGGTGGCGATGATTTGTTCGCACACTTTTCCGCAATTGTAGATACAGGTTACAAGAGCCTGAAAGAAAACGAACGTGTAAGTTTTGATGTGACTGAAGGTCCTAAGGGCAAGCAGGCATCCAATATTCAAAAGGTATAATCTGTAAAGATTACCTTCGTTACACAAGATTCGTAAAAAACGGCCCGGAATTTTATTCCGGGCCGTTTTCTTTTCAGATGGAGGTGATGATGGCTGCATCCGATGAATTAGCACGTTTGCGTATGGCTGTGGATCATGCGCTGAATGATGAGTGGCATGAAGCACATATGATTGCTCAGGATTCCAATCATCCCATTGCCCACTGGATTCATGCCGTCTTACACAAGATTGAAGGAGATGCGTGGAACAGTCGATATTGGTACCGTCGTACCGATAAAACCTACGAAGACTTTTCTGATATTAAAGCTGAGTTGCAGGCGATCAGGCAGCAATTAAGCGCCTAGGTGGGTACAAACACTCTAGTCTGTTTTGCCCCAATGAAGTTTAACTCCGGCCGCTTGTGCTGCTGTTTCCATTCGGGGAATAGCCTCTGCCAAACGATCAAGAAACACAAATGCAGTTTCTTGATGAAATCCGGTGACCATGACGCTTTGATGTGCATCCAGCAAGGCATGAAAAAGGCTGACCATCTGGTCTGTGCTGGTGTAGTCGGCAAGGCCGGCATTGTTGGGAAAATGCATTAGTCCCGGAAGCAAAGTCACAGGTTGGTCGAGCGTTGTGGCATGGGGATGCAGACTTTTCAACTGTTGTACAAATGCACTTTGCTCGCCCCATGCACCTGCAATCAGCTTGGCGTCGATACTCGAACTATCCCAGATGAAGCCTTGTGCATGCAGTGCAGCGGCCAGATTGGGGCCGAGTTGCCAGCCGCCAGCGCGGAAGTGTTGGGGTCTGCCAAAACCGTGTTGATCAAGCAGATTGGCACTGCAATCCAGTAGCCGAGCAAGCGCGGACTGGTCGTAAGCTAATTCCAGGCTCACGGTATACCCACAATCCTGTGCATTGCAACCCTCGTTGCCTTCGGCAAACGTGGGTGTGTTTTGGTAGCTGAGCCCGCAATATTCAACCAGTGAGCGCCAGCCATGTAAATGCAGGCCAATGACATCATTTGGTCTGAGCGTGCGACGAATTTGCGCATTGATTTGCGTACTGTCGGCACCGCTTTGCGTAAAATAGGCCGGATTCAGCAAGTGCACCATGGGAATATGGGAGTGTTGATTACGAAAACGATCGATTGTCTCCAGATTTTCCTCATCCAGTGACCAGCCTTCCCAGTCAACGGTGATATAGACGGTGATGCTACGATTCTGATCGGCAAGCGTCGAAAGTGGACAGGCCAGCATCAACAAGCAAAGACAGCGGTTGGCAAAGTGTTTGAAGTGAGTGATGAACAGCATGGCAACTCATGCAGTAGGTGGTCGGGTTGTTGTGTAATGGTTAGGGTGGGTGCGCCAAATCTATCTCGGCAGAACCCCACTTGGTCAAGGGCGGCTCATCTGTCTGTCATATCAGCCAGACTGCCTTATTCTCTGCACCCACACCGGCATTCTACCTTTAAGATGGTGATTCATAGAAAGATTCCAGACGTATGACCTTACCCAGTTACCTGACCCGCAATTTTGCACAGCTGTTGGCATTTCGTGTGCAGATGGTCCTCGCCTATCAGATGGTGGCCGTGGTGGTGGGTTGGCATATCTATGAACTCACGGCAGATCCGCTGGCGCTTGGCTTGGTGGGGCTGGCGGAAGTGATTCCCTATTTCTGTACCGCCTTGTTTGCCGGATACGCCATTGATCATTATTCGAGACGGCTGTTTGGGGTGATTTCTGCTGTGATGCTATCGCTCAATACGTTGATTTTACTAGTGGTTGCCATGGGCGAAATGCCCGGGAATCCGGCATGGTGGATATACGGTGCCATTGCACTAACGGGCGTGGCACGGGCCTTTATTGCCCCAACCTACAGCGCGTTGTTTGCCTTGATTTTGCCTCGCAAGCAATTTGCCAAAGCAGCAGGTTTAGGAAGCTCGGTGTTTCAATTTGGCTTGGTTGTAGGGCCTGCGCTAGGCGGTTTGACCGTCGGGTTTTCCGGCAAGTCCGTCGCCTATGGGTTGGCGATGCTGCTCTGTGTCAGCGCTGCAGTGACCTTGTATTTTCTCAGGGTCAAAGAGCCGCCACCGGCACAGAGCGCACCAGTATTCACCAGCATTGGTGAAGGCTTGCGTTTTGTGTACCGCAACCAGTTATTGTTAAGTGCCCAATGTCTCGATATGTTTGCTGTCTTGTTTGGTGGTGCGGTCGCCCTGTTGCCCGCCTTTATTCAAGAGGTCTTTCATTATGGACCGGAAGGGCTTGGTATTTTGCGTGCTGCTCCCGCAGTGGGCGCGGTCATGATTGGCATCTATCTGACGCGAAATCCCATCAATCTGCATGCGGGCCGCTGGTTGTTATCTGCGGTAGCCGGATTTGGGCTCTGTATTATCGGTTTTGGGCTTTCAACCAGCTTCTGGTTTGCGGCATTTCTGTTACTCCTTGCCGGTGTGTGTGATGGCATGTCGGTGGTGCTCAGAACCACTATCTTTCAGTTGGTGACGCCTGACCATATGCGTGGACGGGTTTCCGCGATCAATGGCATCTTCATTGGCTCTTCCAATGAGTTGGGGGCGTTCGAATCCGGCGTAGCCGCGCGCCTGATGGGGCTGGTACCTTCGGTCGTGTTTGGTGGCGTGATGACACTTGCGGTAGTGGGCATCACCGCTAAGCTCTCTCCCAAGCTCCGGCAATTGGAATTGAGCCAATTGCATTGAGCTTAATGAATGCAGTGAAGCGAGAAAATAGCAGCGAGACCAAAAATGCGAGATCTCGACAATTTGTTTAGTGCACTTGAACACTCACGTTTTCGCAGCAGTTTTGAGTTAAAGGGACGCGAGCTGGCTTACTTGCGGGAGAAGGGTCTGCCAGTCGTCATGACGCATGCCGATGATTTCATTCAGCACCGCCTTGCCCCTGCGGTGATCCCCAATGATGGCAAACAGACGCCTTATCGTGGTCATCCGGTGTTTGTCGCACAGCATGCGACGGCCTGCTGCTGTCGAGGCTGTTTGCAGCAATGGCACCACATCCCGGCTGAGACTGAGCTGAGTGAAAAACAACGAGATTATGTGCTTAAAGTACTTGAGCGCTGGCTGAGGCAACAGCTATCAACTAGGTAAGCATGTTGATATTGAATTTGGCCTCGGTTGTGAGCATGGGCGTTCACATGGCAGAATCAGGGCTTGAGCCACCACTGGGGGTTTTATGAAACGCATTGTGATTTGTTGCGACGGTACCTGGAACACGCCGGACAAAACCAAGCAAGGGGTGCCCTTGCATACCAATGTGGTGAAGGTGGCCCAGGCTGTGCAACCGATAGCCGATGACGGTGTACAGCAACGTCTATATTACGATCCGGGTGTGGGGACAACGGGTAATGTAATCCGACGGACGTTTGACGGTGCCACGAGAAGCGGATTATCGGCCAACGTACGTGCTGCGTATCAATTTTTAACCAACACCTATGTGCCGGGTGATGCGCTCTATTTCTTTGGTTTTAGTCGTGGCGCATTCACAGTGCTAGTCTAGCAGGCTTGATTCGCAACTGCGGGATTCTGCGGCCAGATGCAGCCCACATGCTTGATAAAGCCTATGCACTCTATCGATCAGGTGGTCGCGCCAGCCACCCACGAGAAAAAGAATCGACTTTATTTCGCTTGACCTATGCCCACACAGATATTGTACCGATTGAATTTATTGGGGTGTGGGATACGGTAGGTGCGCTCGGAAATCCCCTGCTGCTTGATCGTTCCTTATTCAGCCGACGTCAGGAGTTTCATGATACCTGCCTGAGTTCGACAGTCAGACATGCATATCAGGCGCTGGCCATCGATGAAAAACGCCGCCATTTTACCGCGACCCTCTGGCACCAGCAGGCAGGTGTTGAGCAACAGGTGTTGGATCAGCAGTGGTTTGTTGGTGTACATGCCAATGTGGGTGGGGGGTATCCCAGTACTGGCTTGTCTGATATTGCGCTGGAGTGGATGGCGGAAAAGGCCCGCACTTGTCAGCTGAGTCTGGCAGCCATGGAAGCCAGGCCAGATCGGATGACCCCCGCAGAGGAATCTCGTACAGGGGCATATCGACTGATGCCAGCCCATCATCGCCCTATTGATGTGGCAGATCCAAAAGATGGACTGACCCATGAAAGCCTGCACCCATCAGTGCTGGCACGCTATCGCGATGATCCGGACTACCGCCCCCCAATCTTGAGGATTACTTCGCTCGTTTTCCGGCCAACAGGCCGGGTTAAATTCACCAGAAGCATGGTTGCAAAGGATGGTGGCTGGCAAGTTATCCACCACTGCCCATGTGCATGATCTTGAGTTTCCTTATTTCGTGCAAGTTCTGCTGTTATGCTTTGAGGAATTGCTAATCTTTCAGACTTTACGCCAAAAGGATGTGAGCGCTTTCGATGCTGCATTTGTCACTCAGACACAAGATTTTCCTGACCTTGCTGGTCACCAGTCTCGTTGCGGTCTCTGCAACGTTTCTATTTATGCGCTGGTCATTTGCGCAGGGTTTTGTGCGTATGGTGGAGGCGCGTAAAGAAGCGCAGACACAATACCTGATCACCCAGCTGGCGGCGGAGCATGCGGAAGAAGGTGGCTGGCAAGGGTATGTCACCCAACCAAAACGATGGGGGCAACTCCAGAAGGAAGGCCACGAGTTGTTTCATGAACCGCCACCCAAGCCGCCTGGCATGGAGGGCAAGGGGCATGGGAAGAAAAAACCACCCAAATTTCATCGCTATGCCCTATTCAACTCAGATCAACAACTGATAGTCGGAAGCGGTCGAGAAGTGGCCAGCATGCAACTGGAACCCATACGACTGGATGGCAAAATTGTTGGTTATCTAGGTGTGATGCCACTGCCTAAACTGAGCGATGCAATGGATATCCAGTTTTTCAATAAACAGACAGGGGCGTTTGCCTGGATCGCCTTGATGCTGGCTGGTGTGCTGGCTGGGGTAGCCTGGCCACTATCCAATACCCTGGTGAGACCGATACGACGGATCACTTCAGCTTCAGAAGCGCTGGCACAGGGCCACTATGACACACAGTTAGCGATCACATCGCGCGATGAGTTGGGTCAGCTTGCACAGAGTTTTAATCAGTTGGCGCAGGCTTTAAATCGTACCGAGCAATCGCGACGCTTGTGGATGGCGGATGTTTCGCATGAATTGCGAACGCCAATTGCCTTGTTACAGGCTGAGCTGGAAGCTATTCAAGATGACGTAAGACCGCTAGATAAGGCTGCCATTGAATCACTGCTGGCGGAGACCTACCGGCTTAATCGTTTGGTGGATGATCTATACCAGTTATCACTTTCGGATATCGGCGCACTTTCATACCACAAGGTGACGATGGAGCTTGGGCCAGCACTGCAAGAAGCACATGAAGTTATGGCTGATGAATTCAAGGAAAAGCAGATAGCACAACGCCTCTTGCTGCCGCCGCAGCCGTTGCATATATATGCAGATCCAGATCGACTTGCGCAGTTGTTCTCCAATCTTTACACCAATGCATTGCGCTATACCAACACTGGCGGTGAGTTGATGGTGCAGTTGAGCATGGAAGACACTCATGCCGTACTGGACTTTCAGGACTCTGCCCCTGGCGTACCTGTTGATGAACAGGTGCGATTGTTTGAGCGGTTTTATCGTGGAGACTCTTCGCGCAACCGCACGACAGGTGGGGCTGGCCTGGGATTGGCCATTTGCAAAAACATCGTAGAAGCACACGAGGGTGAGATTCGGGTGCAGAGCTCACCATTGGGGGGATTATGGGTGCAGACACGCCTGCCGCTCCAGTAATGGTATCGTCCATCAACCACGCACATGGTCAGGGCCATATCCTGCTGGTAGAGGATGAGCAAAAGCTGGCGCAACTACTTGCCGAGTATTTAACCCAGTCCGGGTTCGAGGTGACTGTGCTGTCAGACGGGCTGGCGGTAATGCCTTGGCTACAGCACCATCAGCCGCAATTGGCTATCCTCGATATCATGCTGCCGGGGCGAGATGGTCTCAGCCTTTTGCAGGAGATACGCCAACAAAGTGAACTGCCTATCATGATGACTACGGCCAGGGTCGAAGAGATAGATCGTTTGCTGGGTCTGGAGCTGGGGGCTGATGATTACATTTGCAAACCCTACAGCCCACGAGAAGTCGTCGCGCGAGTCAAAGCCATGTTGCGCAGGCAGCGCCATCTGCATGCCCCAGCCAATGACAATAGCGGTCTACAGCTTGACACCGAAAGCTATCGTATTAGCTATGGTGGTGTGCAAGTGCAGCTGACCGCACTGGAATTCCGGCTATTCCACACCATGTACCAAAAGCCCGGGCGTATTTTCTCGCGCCAGCAGTTGATGGATACCATTTACCTGGATCAGCGCATCGTCTCGGATCGCACGGTCGATAGCCATATTAAAAAGCTACGGCGCAAACTCGATGAACTGGGGGCTGAGCATGATCTGATCGACTCCATCTATGGTGCCGGCTATCGGTTTGACGTTCCTGTTTGAAGCCTTTGCACTTTCACATTCTTTCCTCATTTCATGCTGATTTGCTCAACATTGTCTGCTTAATATGCATCATGGTCTTCAGTTGGAGATCTGCTAAATCAACTTATTAGGAGCAATCAAATGAAACTGAAAACATGGTTAATCGCGGCGCCAATGATGTTTCTCATGATGGCTGCTGCCAACGCAGAACATCCAGATCACGGTAAGCGCCATGACCACATGGTGGAGCGTATGACGACAGATCTTGGTCTGAGCAACGAGCAATCTGCCAAAATCAAGACAATACTTGAAACGCAGGAAAAAAAGCGTGCAGCACAACGTGCAGAAACCGATAAGCAGATCAAGAGTGTGCTCAATAAGGAGCAACTAGCCAAGCATGAAGCCAAGATGGCCGAGCGTGAGAAAATGCGTGCCGAGAGCGGCAAGCCTGGCAAGAAAGGCTGTGCGAAAAAGGATTCTTGATTTGCACACCTGGTGAGTAGTAGTTGGCTATAGAAAGAGCCTGACCATTTGTTTGGTCAGGCTTTTAAATTTTTATCAGATATATATGAGTTGCCGAGTTGCCCTTGAATAGTTGAGGGCGAAGATTGGGTAACTGGCGCCTAAATCGCCTACTGACAATCAGGCCTAATTTAGTGTGCACAAAGCCTAGCCTAGTGTCGTGTCCAGTATCATCATGACAGCAAAACCGACCATCAGGCCAATCGTGGCTGGTGTTTGGTGGCCGTTTCGATGGGTCTCTGGAATCACTTCGTGAGACACCACAAAAATCATGGCACCAGCTGCAAGGCCTAGGCCAATGGGGTATGCCAAGGCAAAACCGCTGGAGAGGCCTACACCCAGAAATGCGCCAACGGGTTCCAATAAGCCACTTGCGATGGCAACCATGACAGCTTTGCCTGCAGAAAAACCAGCGCTACGCATCGCCAGTGCGACAGCCAGACCTTCAGGGATGTCTTGTAGCGCAATCGCGGTGGTCAGTGGTAAGCCTACAGATAGATCTGCTTGCGACATACTGACGCCAATCGCCATGCCCTCTGGCAAGTTGTGCAGGGCAATGGCAAATACAAATAGCCAGACACGGCTGCATCGTTCATGGCCCGGCCCGCAAGGGCCATTGTTTTCATGTTCGTGCGGCGTGAACTCGTCCAACCCAAGCATCAATAGAACGCCCAGCAACATGCCAAAGACCACCACCAGCGCACCCAGCATTTTGGCACCCAGCATTGCCTCACCAGCTTCCAGGCCTGGAAGCAAAAGCGAAAATGCGCTGGCAGCTAGCATCATGCCGGCAGCAAGCCCCAGCATGGCGTCTTCTAAACGTTCTGGAATGGCTCTGATGGCCAGTGCTGGTAGCGCGCCAAGTGCGGTTGCGGTAAAACCTGCAAATCCACCCAACATGGCATAGCCAAACGCGACATCGATTTCACCGGAGACTGTGCGCACTAGACTCTGCACAAGTAGCGCTACAAGAATACACAGGGCTATACCCAAGCCGAAAGCAGTGAGAGAATGTTCTTTTGCGTGGTTGCGGAATGTTTGCAGCCAGTGGTGGTCTGTTGTGCGTTGGGTAATTTCCATAGCGCGTCCTGTGGTTGTGGCTAGCGTGCAGGTGTCATGCTGACGTCATTATCATAGCGCTATCATCTCAGTAAATTGCACAACGCTGCATTGATTTTCTTAATACGTTCAATAGCTTGAACATAATAGAAATTATCAATTGGGATATTATAAATAATCAATTTTGTTTATAGTTGATTCGTCCTTAAAATAGCAACTGTTCAGATTTTCAACCAACTCAAAGGAGACAAAATGTCGTTATCTCTCATCAATACCCAAGTGCAACCGTTCAAGGCACAAGCATTTCACAACGGCCAATTTGTCGAAGTCACAGAAGCCAACCTGAAGGGCAAATGGTCTGCAGTCATTTTCATGCCAGCCGCGTTTACTTTCAACTGCCCAACAGAAGTTGAAGATGCCGCTGACAACTACGCTGAATTCCAGAAGCTGGGTGCAGAAGTCTACATCGTCACGACTGATACTCACTTCTCACACAAGGTATGGCACGAGACTTCTCCTGCAGTAGGCAAAGCGAAGTTTCCACTGGTTGGTGACCCAACTCACCAATTGACACGTGCTTTTGGCGTGCACATTGAAGAAGAAGGTCTGGCATTGCGAGGTACTTTCGTGATCAACCCAGAAGGTGTGATCAAGACACTGGAAATTCATGACAACGCAATTGCGCGTGATGTTAAGGAAACTCTGCGCAAGCTGAAGGCTGCCAAGTATGTAGCTGAACACCCAGGCCAGGTTTGCCCAGCCAAGTGGAACGAAGGTGCAGCAACGATTGCACCAAGTCTGGATCTGGTAGGCAAGATCTAAAAACCTGTTTCATTAGGCGCTGTGCTTGCCTAATCGGGTTTGCGCGGTACTCGCACCTCGCCGTACTTTGTGTACGGTCTCGTAGCTGCGTTCCGTGCGCACCCGATCCGCCGGCGCTCGCCTACCTACTGAAATAGGTTTTCGGTAGGGCTGCATTTAAATCTGCCCGAGCCACAAGCTCGGGCATTTTTAATCAATTAAGTTTCTATGAAGGGACATCATGCTCGACGCCAATCTTAAACAACAGTTGCAATCCTATTTCGGCAATCTCACCCACAAGGTGGAGATCACTGCTTATCTGAACGAATCAGACAAGTCGCGCGAAATGCTGGAATTGCTGCAGGATCTTGCCGGTATTTCCAACAATATCAGCCTGACCGAGCAGCGTGATTCGGCAGAGCGTAGTCCTTCGTTCAAATTAAACCGTCCTGATGGCAATATCGGCGTGCAATTTGCCGGTATTCCTATGGGGCACGAATTTACTTCTTTGGTCCTGGCAATTTTGCAGGTGGGTGGTCATCCCCCCAAGGTCAGCGAAGACACCATCCAGCAGATCCGAGATCTGCCGGGTGAGCATCATTTTGAGACCTATATTTCCCTCTCATGCCAGAACTGCCCAGAAGTTGTTCAGGCACTTAACCTGATGTCCATCATTAATCCCAACATTACCCACGTGATGATTGATGGCGCCTTATATCAGGATGAGGTGACAGAAAAGCAGATCATGGCTGTGCCGACCATTTTCATGAATGGTCAGCATTTTGGTCAGGGGCGCATGACGGTAGAAGAAGTGCTCGCCAAGCTGGATACAGGTGCTGCAGCACGCGAGGCTGAAAAAATCAGTGCGCGTGAGCCGTTTGATGTGCTGGTAGTGGGCGGTGGCCCAGCTGGTGCAGCAGCAGCTGTGTATGCGGCTCGTAAGGGCATACGCACGGGTATCGTGGCTGAGCGTTTTGGCGGTCAGGTGCTGGACACCAATGCTATTGAAAACTTTATTTCGGTCAAGGAAACCGAAGGGCCCAAGCTGGTTTCGGCGCTGGAAGAGCATGTGCGTAGTTATGAAGTCGATATCATGAATACGCAACGCGCAGAAAAGCTGACACCCGGTGAGATGATCGAAATCGAATTGGCTAACGGTGCCAAGCTGAAGAGTAAGACGGTGATTATCTCCACAGGAGCTCGCTGGCGTGAGCTGAATGTGTCTGGTGAGAAAGAGTACCGGGGTAAAGGCGTGGCCTACTGCCCGCACTGCGACGGCCCACTGTTCAAGGGTAAGCCGGTTGCTGTCGTTGGTGGAGGTAACTCGGGTGTCGAGGCTGCGATTGATTTGGCTGGGTTTGTCAGCCATGTCACCTTGTTGCAGTTTGATGACCAACTCAAGGCCGATGCTGTGTTGCAAAAGAAACTGTTCAGCCTGCCAAACGTGAAGGTGATCTGCCAAGCGCAAACGACAGAAGTGACAGGTGATGGCGGCAAGGTGACAGGCTTGGACTACATTGATCGCGCTACCGGCAGTACGCATCATCTGGAACTGGCTGCTGTGTTTGTGCAGATCGGCTTGATCCCGAATACCGATTGGTTAAAGGGAACAATCAATCTGAGCCAGTATGGCGAAATTGAAGTGGATAGCCATGGTATGACCTCGGTGCCAGGAGTCTTTGCCGCGGGTGATGTGACCACAGTGCCGTACAAGCAAATTGTGATTGCCCTGGGTGACGGCGCCAAAGCTTCATTAGGTGCGTTTGATTACCTGATCCGGCAGTAGTAGATGCAGTAAGCAAATAAAAAAGGGGTGCTGTTAATCAGCACCCCTTTTTTATTGGTATCGCTATTACCCATCTGTTGCCATTAACTCTGACTGTCATGGAAGCTAAGCTTGCATTCCATGACAGTCAGAATTCCTTCTTCGTTAAAATGGCTCATTAATCGGCATGCAAGACTACTCTCTGAAATAACTAAAACAGAAAAAGAGTTGGCATCTCAGCATGCGTTACATCGACAATTGTTGCATGACAACAAAAGAGCTGAAGCAACGAGCGTCACTAATTTACAGGCTAGAAAAACCTATCTACAACAACTGAAATCCAATCTTAAAATTATTGATAGCACGCTGCTATTGCACGACATACCCATTAACCCGGAAATAATCGCTCCAATAAATACACAAACTGCCCCTAGGTATTTACAGCATGGCGAAATGACTCGTCTTATATTCAGCTGTTTAAAATATGCTAAAGGCGAGTACCGAACTACCTCAGAAATATTTGCATTTATCATAACCCACTGTAGCAAAAAGCTTTCTCAGAAGGAACAAAGGCTCGTTCGGCATTCCGTTCAAAAGCGTCTTGTAGAGCTTCGCGCTAAAGGGCGGATCGCAATAGTCCCACAGGCGAAGTCTAATTATGAAGGGCGCTGGCAACTGGCGAATTGGTCATCCTTGAGTCCCATAGGGCGTCCCAGAAAATCATCACAACATCAGTAACTCCATTTCGCGGCGATGACCTTGGTGGTATCCACGCCACCACCGTGAAAGACCATTCTTGAAAACTTTCTGAAATAAATCTTTCAGTCGTTCGCCTTCAGTAATCCGGCGAGTATCCTCACGCCAAGCAATTTCATTTGCTAGATCCATTAAATATTTCGGCGTTATCCGATGGACAATTCCATATTCACAACGACGAAGCCGGCTAAAAAATGATTCTGCTTGGTTTTCGTTAATACCATCCGGCCTTGAAAACTCTTTGGCATGCTCGACTGTTTCGTGTTCATACCACTGAGAGAATTGCGCATACGCAGGGTTCTCATCCGACATTATTAACGTATCACTAGCAATATAGCGTTTGGCCAGCTCTTCAGCACTGGCTCTGTCTTCGGACATAGATACCGAGACAATGGTGCGTCGTGCTCCTTTACCTTTTTCCGGGTATACCTCTCTCATAACCATGACAATCCGACGATTTTTTCTTTTCTTCTGATTTTGTTTTGACCCAGCATATCCATATTTGGGCAACGCTTTTTTCTGTTTTCCTAATAGATGCTCAACTTTATCTGCGATGGCCTTAGCATCTGGTTTTCGCCTTACATTCGGTTTGCGTGGCTTCCCTCCAAAGTGGCCGCCATCGATGTGCACTAGGTCAGACAGAGGATTAGTATCGCGTTGCCTCAACAAACATTCTCTAATTTTCCCGATCAGCATGTGAGCAGTTTTAACCTGCACCTTAAGCTTTCCTGAAAGATCCACACAAGAAATACCCTTAACAGAGGATGTGTATAAGAACATACCCAGTAACATTTGCTTGAAGCTTAATTTATGATCAGCCAACGGGGTTCCGGTTGTAACGCTAAAACACCTATCACAGTGCTTACACCTCCATTGCTTTCTACTATGCCGAAAGTAATGAGTATCCACAGCACCACATCCAGGGCATATCTGTTTTGCTAACTCGCCCCACCGCTGTTTCACAAAAAACCAAAATGCTTCGTCTTCAGAAAATTGCGCAATTTCGAAAATACCAAAGTCTCTACGTTGACTAGATGACACATACGGTTTAGCCATTTATCTTGTCCCAGAAGATAAATTTGTGAATAACCGACTAAAAATGGGCGTGCAAAAGCCCATCGAAGCCTGGAATAGGCCTCGCTTAGTGGTCGTGGATTGATTGCTTTGCAGAACTTGCAAAGCGGGCGGGTGTAGGCTATCCGGTTTTGAGGGTACAGCTACCCCTCAGGCCTTGACAGCCCAGATGGAACGGCAGAAAATTCACCGTATCAAGCGCAGTCCATTGCTTGAAGCACATATAGCGGCCTGATTCCTTCGCGAGAGGATCAGGCCGCGTGCTTTTCCAGCACCCTAAACAGTGGGTCAACTGGTGTCATTGCACATCTGTATATCCTTTGTTATTCATACTCAGTTAAGCTGAGCTTCCGTTTTCTCTTCTGTTAGTTGCGTGAACTGATCATTGATCTGGTCGGGATGCCACCGTCTGAGGCGGCCAACCTTGATAAAAGGTGGGACTTTGCCTTGAGCAATCAACTCTTCTAGTGTGCGGACACTGATACCTAAGCGTTCGGCAAACTGTTTTGCGCTGACTAAATTTTCCATAGGCTTATCTCCAAGCAGAACAATGAGCCTTCATAAATCTTCACGATGACACCCTTTATAAAAGTACGTAATTTTTAACACAAAAATAGAGGGTTTGCAAAAATACGCAATAATAACAATGGGTTACATTGACTTTCGTTATAGTATCCTAGGGTTTCTTTGAGAATTTAAAAAATCACGTTTATGTTTATATCGTTTAAACAATTACTTACGTTAATATAGGAAAATAAATAATTAACAAATAGAAACTGGGTATGAGTTGGTGTCTCAACTCGGTGAAACCGAAGCGTAAGTAATGTATATGGCATGCGAGCCAAGCGTCAGTACTATAGAGCTGTTGAAGTTGTAGATACTAAACGACACCCCACTTTAGGCAATTCTTGATTAACGAATTAAACGGTGCCAATTAGGGCGGAAATGCTTGCTAGAACAATTTACATAAAGTAATTATTAATGCCTTCGAATTGCAAGGAATAAAAATGATAGTAGAAATAATAAATTGCAATAATGTCGATCATGGAGCTGTGGAGCTGAAAGAAGGCCTACTAAACATCAAGTACGCCATTAATGGTACTGGTAAAAGTACAGTTGCAAAGGCAATTGCAGCAGCGGTTTCTGATAAGAAGAATGGTGGAAATGAATTACTTAAATTAACGCCATTTAAGTACCTTGGTGATGAAACTAAAAAACCATCAGTAAATGGGGTCGAGACATTATCAAATGTAAAAATATTCGATGAAAAATATATAAGCGAGTTCGTATTCCAGGCCGATGAGCTTTTAAAAGGTAGCTTTGACATTTTTATTCGTAACGACAAATACGAAGAGGGAATGAAGGAGATCGAGACTAGAGTAGAGACTATCAAAAAGTTACTAGCCGCTGATCAGGACATAACAACATTAATTGCCGATTTTAACGAACTAAGTGCTGGCTTCGGAAAGCCCACAAAAACAGGCATTCATGGAAGTAGTAATGTTGCTAAAGCTTTTAAAGGTGGAAATAAGGTGCAGCATATTCCGGCAGGCTTGGAGGGTTATAAAAGCTATATTCAGCATCCGGAAAATTACAAGTGGATTCAATGGCAGATTGACGGTAAAAACTACATAGATGTTTCAACGGACTGTCCATACTGCACTACTGACATTCAAGATAAGAAAGATACGATCAAAAAAGTCAGTGAAGTTTATGAGCCTAAGGCCATTCAAAATTTAAATAAATTGGTTAGTGTATTTCAGAGGCTCAGTAAGTATTTTTCCGATGAAACTAAAAACAAAATTGAAGAGTTTGTAGCCAATGTAGATGGTTACTCAGATGACCAGGTTGAGTATTTGAGAGAGATAAACCATCAAATTGGGCTCCTTAATGGAAAATTTTTAAAGGCGCAACAGCTCGGTTTTTTATCCCTGAAGGATGTAGATAAAGTTATAGACGAGTTGAAGGGTTATAAGATTGATTTAGCTCTCTACAATCACCTTAATTCAACAAGTACAAAAGAAAAATCAGACATAGTAAATAATGCTATTGATGAAGTTCTGAAAGAGGCTGGAGAGTTACAAGGTTGCGTCAATAAGCAAAAAACATTAATCGAAAAGTTAGTAAAAGAAAATTGCAAACAAATAAATGATTTTCTTCGGAATGCAGGTTATAGATATAACGTAAATCTAGCGGAGGATGGTCAAGGCAAGCATAAACTTAAATTAATACATATAGATGCTGGAGCTGATGTTGGCGAGGCGAAGAATCATCTCAGCTTTGGGGAGCGAAATGCTTTTGCTTTGATTTTGTTTATGTTTGATGCATTAAAAGCATCACCTGATTTGATTATTCTGGATGATCCAATTTCATCATTCGATAAAAATAAGAAGTACGCAATTATAGATATGCTCTTTCGTAGGGAAGATTCATTCCGTGGTAAAACAGTGCTCTTTCTTACGCACGACTTTGATCCGATTGTAGATATGATCTACCACCATTCGGATCGATTCTTAAAACCATTTGCGACCTTTATTGAAAATAGTAAATCAGTATTGTCTGAAAAAGAGATCGCAAAAACAGACGTTAAATCTTTTATTGAAATCAATCTAGAGAATCTGAATCTGCCAATTGGTGAATTCAATAAATTAGTTTACTTGAGACGTTATCATGAAGTTACTAACAATAAAGATCTTGAATTTGCAGTTCTATCAAATTTGTTTCATAAGCGAAGCCAATTAACAATTCATGATAATGGCGTCATAAGGGATATGACGCCCGAAGAAATTGATCTTGGGACTCAAAAAATTAAAGGTAGATTACCTACATTTGATTACCAAGGCTTATTAAATCTGGCTGTAGATGACTTGGCGATGAAAGCTTTGTACGAAGCAACCACGAATAATTATGAGAAGCTGCATATTTATAGAATCATTTTTGATGATAAAGAAAAGGATATTGAGTCATTAGTTATTCAGAAATTTATTAACGAAGCTTTTCACATAGAAAATAACTCTATCTATCAACTTAACCCAACAAAATATCCAGTTGTTCCGCAATATGTAATTGAGGAATGCGATAGGTTTGTGGCCGAAATCGCGTGATTAAAATGTAGTAGATTCAGTTCTGCATCCTTAGGGTTTGGGAATTTTTCGGTGATTTAATAATATACGGCTAGATAATAATGATCCTAGCGCTCTTTCCTTTTCTATTTAGCCAACGCAAGTTGATATTCAGGTGGCAACTGCCTCTCCGGATCGACGGCAATATGAAGATCACGGAGTATATAGTCGGTCAGGCAACGACGTATTACCAGACGGCGAGCAAGGGCATTCACGAAATATTCTGCTCGGATCATTTCCTGTTGTTCAGTAGAAAGGCGAGGATGAGCCACAATCGTAATATTCACCTCCTCATTCCATTCTTTATCATCCACCCGTGATTTGGGCGAAGCTTGGGTATGACGTTTTATCGAAGCGATTCGACCCAGTGTGAAATCGCGGAATTCCTGTCTTGTTTCGCACCAAGCACGCATATGCCATCGTCTTGATACTCGAATGATGGCGTGCGGATAGACGATACGTTCCGTGCCGATTGGATGTGTCATTGACCGATATAGCAGCCGCAATCCCTCGGATTTACGAATGGCTTGTATGATCGATGAAAACACGGATGGGGGAACAACTGATATATCCATGCGAGCGTCTTCAATGATGGTTGATGCTCCGGCTATTCGTAGATAATCATCGGGAGTACCGAATATTTTCGTACCGACGTGGCGAAGCGGTGCATGAGCGCTAGCACGTATTGCACGAGCCCCCATACGCTGCATGAGCTCACCCAGTAGCCGACTTGCCCACACAGATCCAACATCGAGCAATTCACGAATACGAGGATTATCGATTTCCCCCTCCCATACGAGTATGGTCTCAAGACTATCAAGAGTTTTATCTTTCAATTTAGCTTCCAGTATAATTTAGCTTACAATATAATTTATATTGTACTATAATTTACTCAGATTTCCATTTAGAAAAACCATGAACATTTTCGAAAAACTACCACCACAGATATTCGCGCCCTTGACTGGCAAGAATAATCGTCGCAGTTGGGCGTTAATTGAAAAGCTCTACGATACCTTTTTCGCTCCTGATCGTATTCCCACCTATACAGAAGGTTATCTATCGACAGAAATCACCAAGGACATAGAGCGATTCCTACTGGATGCGAGTTGGGACAGCGAGGATGAGAGTGATAGTGCATTGACGTCATTAAATATACGCGCAAACCAGATTTATCGGCGCTTGGTGGATACCGGATGGCTCGCTGAAGAAAGGATCGGGCATGTGGACTATATCAATATGCGCCCCTCGATCGCCAGATTCATCGAAACTCTTATCCATTTTATAAACGATGGCCCTCAACTACTGGGTGGCAATATCCTCATGGTCTATAACCAGATCAAAAGTGTGCCGGAAGACCCCCGCGGCCAGACCAGTGGATTCATGGCAGCGGCTAAGTCATGCGGTCAACTGATCAACACCCTGGGTTCGATGACGATGCGCGTAAAAGATCTCATGGATGAGTTGGCCAAGGAAGCAGCTACTCCCGTAATTGTGAGGCGCTTCTTCACCGAACACATTAGCGACTTCTATATACGCGATTTTCGTCAGCTTCGAACCCGAGACCACCCATTGCGTTTGCGGTACGAGATTATCGAAACGGTGCAACGCATCATCCACAACCCTGAGTCCAGAAAGGCTTTATTACAGGGCTATACCGATCAACTTGGTGAAAAAATCGATAATGTAGAAGAACAGCTGGAACGGGACGTTAGCAAATTCACCAAGCTCTATGATGTCGAGATATATCTGGAGCGCATGGATCGTACTATTGATAGCGCGACCAAACGTGCTATGGCTCTTTTGAATTACCGTCTCAAGGCTTCCGAACGGCTTGAGGAGGTTATACGTAGCGTAGCTTCTGCCATAAACGAAGCCGAGAAAGTCGACATAACACCTGAACGCGCCATGCTCTCTCCTATGCCCGTTCTCGGGGATTACTTGATACGGCTACCCGTACAAGGACGCCCGAAACCCGTTCGGACTTCCATGAAAAAACGGGAAATCAACGTGGAGGAGAAAGCTCGACGCATGTTGCGCAAGCTCATGGTGTCCCATCGGGATGCTACGCCTGCAGCGATGAAGCGATATGTCGAAAAGCATATACCTGTCGGTGCTTCTATTCGTGCAGCCGATTTACCCATCGTTGGTGTCGATGACGCTGTTTCCTACCTGGTCCTTTCACGTCTGGCCAGCATCTCAACTCACGATCCGGAAGCATTGAAACACAATCCTTTATTACGCAGGCTGGATTTTACTGCGTCCTTGACTGAGCCTGGTAAGCGCGCAGACACGCCGTATTTCAACACTCCCGATTTTGCTATTTCCAGAAAGGGCGAATGATGCCAAAGAATTGGATCTCTTTAGCGGAAGAATCCGGTATTCATACGCCGGAAGACTTCAAGAAAGCATTTCACAGGTTGGTGACTCACCAATGTCTATATGCAAGATTCCATCAGCATAGTGCAACCTATCGGTTGGTTTCTCGGTACCGCTCAGCCTTCGCTGAAGCAGCTGATTTGCTGGGGCTTTCACTCGAATTCAATAGTCAATATGAGTTTTGCTACGTCATACCCCAGGTTCAGGTTGAACCACAAATCAATTTGCAGGAGTCGAGGTTCCTACTTACTTTACGTTATATCTACCATCTGAAAGCCAATGCCCAGGAATTGACTGAAGAAGGCGATGTTATTGTCGATCCAAAGACCTTCAGTGATTTCTTCATTGAACTATGCGGTAGTGATATCGACATGAGTAACACCGTCGAGATGAAGGAGCTTTCGAAAATGGCCTCCCGTTGCGGCCTAGTGAAATTGATCAAACCGCCGGAAAACGATCCTCAGCCGTATTATCTGGCGATTTTGCCGGGGGTCATGGAAGTGCTTAGCGAAGAAGCCATCAATCGATTCGGTGCTCAATTGAAGGCGGTTCTGCTATCGGGAAGCAAGGTGGACGAACAGGAGGTGGAAGATGAAACAGCTGAGTAAGATGCATCTCGTTCAGTACTCCTTTTGGGATTACGAGACATTCAATTTCCAGCGCAATGGCACGGCATTTATCGGTCCCAACGGGGCAGGCAAGACAAGCCTGGTCGATGCGTTGCAGATCGCGCTTATTGGCGCCCACGGTAATTTTCTTCAGTTCAATGCTCAATCAGTGCAAAAAGATAGTCGCGAAATCCGAGACTACGCCCTAGGGACCATGCGCTCGGGCGAAGGCGCAAGTGGGACTTTAAATCGTAAGCGTGACGAGGCACTCTCTTATATTACGCTTGTGTTTGAAGGCGAGCGCCCTGAAGAGGTTATCAGTGCAGGATTATGCATCCACGCCAAGGCAAGTGAGCGAGGTCACCGTGTCTTAGGGATGTTCGTTTTGCCTGGCGTCGGATTGGAACTCAAGCATCATCTTGAAGCCCTGCCGGACGGATACTTTTCACCACTCGACTGGAATGTATTCGAGGCCGGTATACGTAACATGGCACGTAAGGCCGGCCGCGAACCGACGATTACCTCCCACCCTGAAGCCTATATCAAGGAGTTGCTGCATGCGATACAAGGCAAAGGGCCGTCCATCAACCATGAGACTTTCCTGCGCGCATTGGCGCAAAGTTTACGGCTCAAGGGTGTAAATAGCATTAACGACTTCATACGTGAAAATCTGGTGAGCGCCAAGCCGATCGACCGGCAAGGTACGCTAAGACATATCAAGACACTGCAAGATTTATCAACCAGTATCGCAATTGTCCGTGACCAGATCTTGCGGTTGGATGATATTGAATCGGATTATAAGAAGCTGGCCTCATTCTATCGCACCCGTGCCTCGGCTCAGGTAGCCAATATCAATATTCAGATCGAGTCCGCTGATGAGCGCATCTACCAGCTTCTGGAACAGCAAGAGAAAGATAGGAAAGCCCTCGACGAATTAAAAGAGGAAATGGACACGTTAGAGGGTGAAGAACTACGTCAACAGAAGCTTGAGCGCGATCTTGCTAACCAGATTGCTGCAGACCCGGAGGCACAAGCACCAGAGCAGGCGCGTCAATTGAAAGAGGCGCATCTTGGTACATTGAGCGTACAGCGCCGTGGGATGGAGCGACGCATGCTGGATATCCGTGATGCGCTGGATTCAATTGCCACTTCAATCAAACAAAGCGATCACGAATTCCCCGTGAATTTGGAGCCTATGATACAAACGTGGGCCGAGACAGCAAAAAAGGGTGAAATACCTAGCCTTCAATATTTCGCTGACACTCTCCATCTGCTGCATGAGATCAAAGAGACCATCCAGCACCTATCGAACAAGGCCACCACTGCGGCAGCAGATGCGACATCGCAGTTAAGCAACCTGATGGGGCACATTGCTGCCGCTAACAAAGGTATGCGTACTCAGAATCTGGGGAATCTGGGAGCTGCCATCGAGCTACTTCAAGAACAGGGAATCGGGAGCAGAACAGTAGCAAGCTTGGTCAAGGTCAGTGATGTTCAATGGCAGCCTGCGATTGAAAGCTTCTTGGGCCGTAATCGCTTTGCTCTGGTCGTTGATGAGGGTAAGGAAAGGGATGCTGTCCAACTCATCCGCCAGACAACACGACATCTATTCGATATCACAATAGTGCAGCCTTACCATCTGAAGCAAAGCATTGGTATAGATCCTGACCCGTACAACGTGGGAGCATTACTCACTGGCGATCATCCTGTCGCTTTAGCGTATTTAAGACAGATCATTGGTCGCATGCGTCAGGTGTCTACTGAAGAGGAATTAGAGCGCCATGAGCGTTCCTTGACCCGTGACGGGATGTTGAGTGCAAATGGTGGCACACGGCGTATCAAGCTCATTGAAGAGAACGACCTTGTCCTTGGAGCCACTGTTTCAGAACTCGAAAAGTCCCGCTTGCATGAAGAGCTAATGCAGGCCATTAAATTGGAGGAACACGCAAAGGCGCTTGCGAATATCGCCAAGAAAGCCGATGAGCGGCTACGAGGGATTATCCAATCCGCCGATCTCAATAGCATTCGTGATGAACTGGAGTCGCTGGCTGTAGCCCGCACAGCATATGAGTCTTTGCCATCGCCTGACCAGACTGAGGTTCCAGATCGGCTTAAAAACCTAATGGAATTGAGAACCGCGGCTCAAGAGGCATTTCGGAAGGCTAATTCGCTACGAATGGGCAAGAGTGGTGAATGGTCCAAATCCCAACTCAAGCTGGATACCTTAAACGCTGATATTGGCGCAGAGGAACAAAGGGTTGCCGATATGAAGCTCATGCTCGAGTCGCTTACGCAGGATATTGATTATGACGGCGAGACATCGATCAGAATTTATGACGAAGTGTCGGATATCGCCAATACCGATGGTCTGGAAAAGGCACTGGCACATATCAAGGAAAAATATTTAACTCTGGAATCCCGCATATATAAGCTAGAAGCAGACTCCGGGGTTAAATTGAAACTATTTACCGGTGAGTATTCACTAGACGTGATGGACGAGTTACAAGATTGGCGCAAAAGCCATGAATGGGTAATACGCTATAAACAGCGACTTATCGATTCGGATCTTGCGAATTATCAGAAGCAGGCTGATGAAGCACGTGAGGCAGCGAATGACGCTTTTCATCATGACGTTGCACTAAAGCTTCGAGAGGCAAGCCACCGGGTCAGCCAAGAGATCGATGATCTCAATCGCATCTTAAAAGGTTGTCCAGAATTCACCGGCGGGGAGCGTTATCACTTCATCGCGGATAAATCTTCGGAATTCAGATGGCTACACGACATGATTGAGAATGTTTCGCATGAAGAGAATAGTACGTTGCAACTCTTCAGCTCTGACAGTGATGATGGTAACCGATTGGCCGATTTCCTTGAAGCCTGTGAATCGGGCAACAATAAAGGCAACAATCCTCTCGAAGATCATCGGCTTCTGTTCAAGTTCGATTTAGAAATCCTGGTCGATGGCAAAAAGGTTGATGTCTTGAGCCGGCGGCTTGGTGTCGGGTCCAATGGCGAGCATCTTATCCCGTTTTATGTGATTGCCGGTGCCACACTCGTCAACGCTTATCGTATGAAACCTGGTAGCAGTCACGATGGCGTTACCCTGATGATACTGGACGAAGCCTTTCATGGCTTTGATGCGCAGAATGCCTATGTGACTGCGCAGTTTCTGAATTCTCTTGGCTTGCAGTTGGTAATGGCAGCTCCAGATTCCGATATAGGTAAACTTACCCCATGCCTTGGTAACTTTTATGACTTGTGGCGCCATGGCGCTGAGGTAGAAGCAGACGAGACCATCGTTAAAGAAGATGCCAGAAAACTCATGATCAGCGATATTCCCGATATCAATCCGGATCTGGTGAAACAAGCCGTCCTCGAACTGTCACCATGAACCAAGTAGCCAGACAAGGTCTACAACGGCTGTTGCGTATGGCTGAGAATGCTGTAGGTAAAGGCTCAGATAAAGCAGTGACGCTCCGATTTTCCGAGAAATCATTTCCTGACTATCACTCCCTGCCCACCCATGCCGAGAAACAGGCATGCAATGCAGATCTCCTTCTAGCCAATCGACAAGGAGCCATAGACATTGAATGGGACCGGCGTGCGGGCGAGCGCACCCATGTAACACGCATTTTGCTCAAAGAGCAGAATGCCTTGGCAGAATTCTTGGGTGTTACACCTAGGTGGAATGTCGTGGCTCAGGCTAAAAAAATCTTATTGGACCTAGTAGATGCCTATCCATTCTTGAATAAAGTCATTGAACAATGGGAAAAAGGCCTAAAGCCACGGGGAACATTACCAGATCAGACGCAGGACTGGATAGATTCTATCAAGGTGGTGGAATATTGCCGTAACCGGCCATCGGATGATATTCCGGTACGCAGGCTAAGCGCTTTTATGTTTCAAGATTCCAAACGTATCGAAAGCTTAAGCTCAATCATCGATGCTATTAGTCAGAACGATCTTGCCGCTCCATCTAGGCCTCAAGAAGAAGTATTCAGCGAAGTAGGGTTGGTGAAATTCCCACCTACTTTCTTAATCGCCGGTGACATTGAGGTGTTATACGACGGAGTCACAGCTTCAGTATTAGCTCCATATCTTGGGTTTGCGCCTTCGTCCATCGATGGCTTTCATATCGCTCCTGAAATCATTGGGATTTTATCTGTAGAGAACCTAACTACCTTTCATGAGCTAGCGAACCGACGTACCGAATGCCCTGACTTGATTATTCTCTATACAGGGGGCATGCCAAGCCGTGGATGGGTTATTGCCTATCGCAAATTGCTTTTGTCATTGCCTGAACATGCCAATGTTTGGCATTGGGGAGACATTGATGGCGGAGGCTTTAGGATCGCAGACCGTATCGCTGGTATCTGTCACGAACAGGGACATAGTATGGAGTTACATATGATGGGGAAAGGCATGGCCATCAACCCTAGTGTTATTCGACATAAAATGTCAGCGAACGAGGTTGGGCAAATTGTAAGGATATGCACAAGACATGAATGGACTGAAGAAAGCGACTGGGTAGTTCAGTCCAAGCTGGCGCTAGAGCAAGAGAGCCTTCCGATAATTTGGCCTCATGGAGAAATTAAATAAGAGGAAATCATGGCGGAAAAACTCCTAGCTTTCTTTGATCCTATCAATATCCGTTACCGGGACAATTGGGACCTCGCATTCATGCAAGCGAGGCTAAACTGACCGTGACTACGCCGATTCTCGTCATCGACCTTGAGGCCACATGCTGCGATCAAGGCACGATTCCGCCAGAGCAGATGGAAATAATCGAGCTGGGGGCAGTCTGGGCTACACCTACCGGTGAAGTCATCGATACCTTGCAACGTTTCGTGCAGCCAATGGAGCGTCCGCAGCTTACATCCTTTTGCCGTTCGCTAACTCACATTGAGCAGGTTAATATTGACACAGCACCACACTGGCCCACGGTAGCTGCCGAGCTGGCCGAGTTCGCTTGCCGTTACTCGGGCCAATGCTGGGGAAGCTGGGGAGCCTACGACTGCCGCCAGATTGAGCGCGAATGTGTTCGGCATGGCATCGCTGGTCCAATGGCTGGGCTTTCACACGTCAATCTCAAGGCAAACTTTGCCAAGGCCCGCAAGATCAAGCAGGTAGGCATGGCCACCGCCCTACAGATCGCTGGTCTCAAACTGGATGGTGATCACCACAGAGCACTCGCAGACGCACGGAACATCGCCCGGCTGTTGCCATGGTCAATTGTTGGGGCGGGTGGAAACCTACTTGGCTAAGGCGGAACCGCAGTGAGCCTAGATTTCATGCCAGCTCTACAAGAATATCCAAAGGGGGCGTAATTGGGAATCCAAATTCCAGAAGCTATTGCCCAATGTTTAGAAAACTATGAGTCGGATATCCAGCCACTCCAAGAAATGGATGTTGCTGGACGGCTTTTGGCGGCAATCCCAGACAATGATTCATTAACGCCGGAAGAACGTAAAGGCGTTAACGCTGAAGTATCTGCTTTTCGCTTTTCTTCTCGTGCTGGCGCTTCTGATAGCACATGGGGAATCTATTGGAGTGAACTTGCAAGTGGAGTTAAACAGGATGGGGCACCGTTCTTTTCTCCCGACATCTCTGATGTAGACGATGAGATCCTTAGCTATTGGATGGACCGATCAGAAAAGTGCCGACATCCTGTATTGCAGGCCAGATATGCAGACCTGTCTTGGGAAATTGGTCGATATCTTCGTGCTCAAGCAAAACGTCAAGGAATCAGTGGTGCGGCAATCCCTGTTACTTTATGCCATCGCGCCATCGATTCGTACTTAACTTGCCTCGAGAAAAGCCTTTTTAAGTCTGATTACAACGCATGGGTCTACATTGACCGCGCGCTAGAACTATCTCTGGCGATAAGAGAGAAAGGCAGAATCAAAAAATCTAGGGATAGCCTCTTTGTTTTTGCTGACCGGCAAGAGAATGAGCAATCTCAATGGATGTGGTGGAGGTTCGAAGATATCCTTTGGAGCAACGCCAAGGCTTTAGAGGTTGACGAGAGTACCCGAGGTGAAGTGATCGGTCTTCTAAAAAGAATACTAGAAAAGCGCTCAAACTACTCTGATAAGGAACATTTCAATCCTCATGAAGCCACTTCGGCAGCGGACTGCTTAGGACGTTGGCTGGCACAATCCAATGACTTGGAAGCGGCACGTCAGGCCATAAAGACAGCTGCTCTGTCTTTTGAAGAGGCTGCAAAACATGCTGGAGGAATGACGGCCATTGCTTGGCTTGAGGATTTGCTTCCGCGGTATCGGCAAGCCGGTATGCTGGAAGACGCAGCTCGTATTGAACAAACAATTCGGCAAAGGGTTGAAGATGCTCAGGCTGAAATGGGATCCTTCGAAACCTCACATGAGATAAAAAAGGACGATCTTGAGCCGTGGGCTTCCCAATTCATTGCCGGCACTGTTAATGAAGGGCTGAATAAAGTAGCAGGAAGCTTTATCGTTCGTGAGAAGACGACCAAGGATAACTTGCAAAAGATGTGCGCTGAGGCTCCACTTCTTGCGATGATGCCTTCCTCAATTATGAATGCCGATGGATTTACGGTCGCTTCTGTTGGATCCATTGAAGATGATTTGGATGGCCGAGCAATTCAGCACGCTGCGACATTGTTTGGTTGGCAATCGTCATGGCTACACTTCGCAATGGAGAGGGTTAAAGAGCATTTCAGCTTAGATGCCAAAACTCTTATGGGGATAATCAAAGCCTCCCAAATTTTTGTACCTAGGCGCCATCAATTACTGGAAGAAGGGATCAATGCCTGGCTGACACGAGATGCCATGAAAGCTATCCATATATTAGTTCCGCAGATCGAGGCCGCCTTAAGAGAGCTTCTTACCGCCTTAGGAGGGGCAGTTATGATTCCCGATCCTGAAATAGGTGGATTTAAAGCCATCGGGCTCGGGCAAGTATTAAGTCATCCGATTTTTCAAGAAAAGATGCCGAAGGATATCCGCTTTCATCTTCGTGTTTTGTACAACGATCCACGTGGCCTAAATGTGAGGAATGAGCTGGCCCATGGGTTAATCAGTCCTGAGTTATTGGATATTGGACTAGCTAACTGGGTGCTACATTCAGTTATATTGCTAAGTTCATTCCGTATTGTTGGAAATGCAGCTTAATCTACTACACTGAAACTAAAAGGTACGAACGTCTTTATCCGTGAGTGTTCCCATATCAATTTCTTCTATCTATAACTAACTGAACTAACCAGGAAATGGCCCATGCCATGGCAGGAAATGCCATAGATAAGTAATGTCCAATTGCGGCATTTTCATAGTCTCGGCTTGTGCCTGGGATGACATGGGCAGGAGGTTCGACACCTACCATAGTTATAAATTGATCGCTCATCTCAGTGTTGTTCATAAGGCTGCTCACAACCAACAGAGCTATGGGAATTGTGTAGCACAGCATCCACTTGAACTCGAAATCATTAGCATTCGTAGATTGTATAAGTGCGCCAGCCAGCGTGACCAAGACAACAAAGGCTGAAACGGCAAAGAGCAATTTGTTCGTGAACCATAGGATGATAGCGTGCGCTATGCCATACAGTATGGCGGCCCCCATCAGGGTAAGGTAAGTTGGTAGATGCATGGGTATAAATGTCTGGCAGTAATGTTGAAATTTCCTAAGACTCTTGATTTATATGCTCTATATATCGTGACTGTAAACAAAAAGGCCTCTAATTTTTCAGAGGCCTTTTATCATAAACAATACCAGTTACTCGTCGTACTTAATTGTTTGGGCAACAGATGGGTAATAGCGATTGGTATTTGGCGGAGTGGACGGGACTCGAACCCGCGACCCCCGGCGTGACAGGCCGGTATTCTAACCAACTGAACTACCACTCCAAATGCTTGCACTCGAACACTTGCATTAGGTGTGCGAAACAAGCAAGGGGCGCATCATACCTCAAACCGCAGCAAAAAATCCAGTGATTCAGTACATGGTCTGACTGATTCATTTGAATTGCTCTAAAATAGGCGGTTTTAATTGGCTGGCGTCCACATGCCAGCAGTAAGACAGAGGAATCTCATGCATCAGATCAAGGTTGAAAACAACCCATCACAATCCCAGCTGGATAACCTGCGCGTATCCAAATGGCCCACGTGGCAAAAGGAAGTTTCTGAATTTCCGTGGGTGTTTCCAGAGCAAGAGATTGCTTATATTCTTGAAGGGGAATGCGTCATTACCCCCGAGGGTGGTGTGCCGGTCAAGTTTGGCAAGGGTGATCTGGTAACGTTTCCAGCAGGCATGAAAGCCCATTGGGAAGTGAAGCAGCCATTGCACAAGCATTATAAGCTGGATGGAAATGTATTGACCCAAATGTGGCGGCGTCTGAAGTTAAAGCTGGCCTCCTGAGATTGATACAATTGGCCTGACTTGGCGATGTCCACCAGCATCGGACATCGCCCGATCATTTCTATTGCAATGCAACTTGTTTGTGATCTTGCCCGTATACCCGGATATTGTTTCGGCCAGAAGCCTTGACTTCATACAGCGCAATATCCGCTTTTTTCATGAGTTGCGCTTCGGTGTCGTTGAATGCGGGATCGTAGATGGCAATACCAATACTCAGGCTGATTTTGTAGGGTTGCTGTTGAATCAGGAAGGGCTCATCAACGCTGCGTTGCAAATTCTCGGCGACTTGTTCCGCATCCCGAATACAGCTGACCTCGTTGAGTAGCACAACAAATTCATCGCCACCGAAACGGCTCAGGGTATCGCTTGCGCGTAAGCCAGCCAGCAAACGCTCTGCAGTCTGCTTAAGTACTTCATCTCCCACATCATGGCCGGCTGCGTCGTTGATATCTTTGAAGTAGTCAACATCCACATAGATAACAGCAAATTTAAGCTGATAGCGTCTTGCGCGCGCCAGCGTTTGCCCTAGCCGTTCCTCAAACAGACGACGATTTGGCAAATTCGTGAGCACATCATAAAAAGCATAGTGCTTGATCTGCTCCTGCTCATGTTTTCGGGCTGTAATGTCTTCGATTTGAGAAACAAAATGGATGACGCGGCCTTCTGCATCACGCACAACCGATACACTCAGTAAGGCATGGGCGATTCCGCCTGATTTCTTCAGATAGCGTTTCTCCATCTGGTAATGATTAATATCGCCCGCCAATAATTGCTGTACATACAGGAGATCCTTGTCCAAATCATCCGGGAATGTCACTGCCTGGAAACTAGATGCCAGCAACTCCTCTTCTGAGTAGCCCAGCATGTCGCATAGTGATTGATTCACTTTAATCCATCCCCCATCTATGGCGACCAGCGCCATGCCAATGGCAGAGGTTTCAAAGGCACTACGAAAACGCTCTTCACTCTCGCGCAAGTTGCGTGTCATTGCGTCAGCGAGTTTAAGCGCACGCTCCCGACTATTGATCAGCAACCCGGATAGCAGAGCAAACAGCAAGGTCACAGCAATGCCTGATAGGCCAATCACTCTAGCTTTGCTCGTATCAAGATTTTGTTCGAAGCTAGGGGCTGAGTGACCCGTAATCAGCCAGCTTCTACCTGAGGTTTTGATAGTCAGGCTGGACTGAAATTTTGACGGGCCGGCCGGTGTTGCACCAAAAAGCTGTAAATCCGATGCTGGTTGGTTACCATCATAGACAGCGAGTTGCATGATATCGGCATAATCTTGTGAGATATCCATCAGCAGGTCGTTGGGTCTAAATACCGCGTATACCCAGGCGTAGATGAATTGACGCCGTTCTGCAATTGTCATGTTGGCATGGTGTTGCTGGTACAGCGGCAAGTACATTAGGACACCACTGAGTGCTTCATCTGGATTGTCCTGCACCAGCAGAACTTTTCCAGAAAGTGCTGTATCGCCTGTATCTCGAGCCCGTTCCATGGCTTCTCTGCGCGTGGGTTCTGAGTACATGTCATAACCAAACGCGCGCAGGTTTTTACCAGTGAATGGCTCAATATAGAGAATGGTGCTGTAAATGGGTCTGGGAGTTGCTGGTCGAATGGTGTATTCGTTAAAGCCTTGTATTCTGATTTGGTTGATATGTTGTGCAAGCTGTTCGGCTTGCACAATCGGAACGTAGCCAACGCCTTGTACCCCAGGGAAAAATGTATCCAGTTTCAGGCGCTCATTAAAGAGATGAAACTCTTCTCTGGTCACCTGCTCGTCAGCATAGAAAAGACCTTGAGATGCGCGCAGGACTTGCTCATAGGCTACGACTTTGTCGTAAATTTTGGCGGTAGCTTCGCGAAAACGTAAATCAAACTCGGACTGACGTTGCTGCAGGGTGTGCTCAATGGACGATTGCCAGAGCTGAAAAGTAATAAAAAAGCCAAAGGCTATCACCATGAGTGACAGCACCATTGCAGATTTCAATCCGGACCTGAATGCGGAGTGACTGCTATCGTTATTATGGACGTTGACTTTCAAACATCGTACCAGCCAGCAAATTCCGGAATCGCCAAACCTCTCCCCAATTCGTTCCGGTTAACATCATCATGCGCCTAAATGATGCATTATGGAAGCACTTAATGTATTAAGAGAGTGGCGCAGTTGGGCGCTATGCTGGCCTTTGAGCCAGATTCGAGGTTCACAGATTGATGCGTTATCAGGGGCGTGCTGTTCAGGTCGTCAGCTGGTGGAGCACGATACGATTTCTGCCAGTGAGTTTGGCTTCGTACAGGCAACGATCCACCTTTTGAATAAACGCGGTGGGGTCATCTAGCCGGTTAGGCGTCAGTGTGCCAACGCCAATACTGATGGTGAGCAGCTGGCTGATTTCAGACGCTGCATGTGGAATCTGCGCCTTGAAGATCAGCTGACGGCAACGCTCTGCGACCTTGTAGGCAGAAGTTTGATCAGTTTCAGGCAGAATCAAAATAAACTCTTCACCGCCAAAGCGGGCGAGAAAGTCGCGTGATCGGGTGGCGGCCTGATTCAATACGTCGGCCACCTGTTTCAAACAATCATCCCCCGCAATATGCCCGTAGTGATCGTTGTACTGCTTGAAATAATCAATATCCACCATGATCAGCGATAGTGGCTGATTATTGCGTATGGCATTGGCCCATTCCATTTCCAGCACCGAATCGAACATTCGGCGATTGGCAATGCCGGTCAGCCCATCCTTGTAGGAGAGATCTTCCAGCTCTTTTTGTAGATTAAGCAACTTTTCTTCAGTTTTCTTGCGCTCACTGATATCGAACATGAAGCCAATCAGCGCCTCGACATCGCCATTCTCCTTGCGGACAACATGGACCACATCGCGAATCCAGATATATTCTCCATTTGCGTGAAGTGCGCGGTAATCTGCTTCGTGGTCAATGCCACATTTGGATTGTGTCACACAGTAATCGACCACCCAGGCGCGATCATCTGGGTGCATACGAGTAGCCCAGTCTTCTACACTCACCCAACTCCCCTGTGGCCAGCCCAGCAGCTTTTCAATTTGCGGGCCGACATAACTGAACTTCAAGGTGCTCCAGTCGATTTTCCAAGGAATCGCCTTGGTGGATTCGAGCAATGTTTTATAGGTGTCGCTATCCAGCGCAGGATTATTTTCAATATCTGACATCATCAATTTCTCATTTCAATCTGAACCTATTACGGCAGTTCACGCACATGACTGTAGAGCGCGGCAATCAAATCGGATTGCGTGACAATCCCCACCAGCCGGTTTTCATGATTGACTACGGGTAGATGATGAATGCCGTGTTGGGATATCAGAGGTATCAGCTCAACAATGTGCATCTCTTCGCGTGCTGTAATCGCAGGCTTTGTCATAATTTGACCTACTACTTCGGGTTTGTCAGAGTGGCGGTTGGTGGTTCTGCGAATAAACCGTTTCAATTTCTCATCAAACCCTTCGTAGATATCCAACTGGGCCTCTTTCATTAAATCAATCTGGCTCACTATGCCAATCACGCGATGTGCACGGTCAATGACAGGGAGTGCTTTGATATGGTGTATACGCAGCAAGCTCCATGCCTCTTCCAGCAAGGTGCCAAATTCCACACTGCGTACATCGCGCGACATAATGTCGGCGCAGGTAATTTCACCTAGTTTGCGCTGATACACATGCATTTCTGTTTGTAAAAACAGGTTTTGCAGGTCATCGCGGCTAATGTCCACGACCTGATTATGTTGCTTCAATACCTGATCCAGATCGTCCACGGTAAAACCAAAGCGTGATGGTGCAGGAATATCCAGCGTGTGATGTTGCTCAGATGGCCGGGTAGCATGATGCGGATAGGCGCGCCGTGTCAGGTTGTTATATAGCAAGGCCATCATCAGCAGTAGCAATGAGTTCAGGCTCACGGGCAATAAGGCAAAGGTGTAACCCAGATGGCTGATTTCCGGCCAGCCTAGTACGGTAGTCAGCGCAACTGCACCGCTAGGTGGGTGCAGGCAGCGCAGTATAAACATGAGCGCAATGGAGAGGCCGACAGCCAACGCCGCCGCAAGTAGCGTGTCTTGTATCCAACTGGCACAGGTAATGCCTATGAGCGCAGCCACCAAATTACCACCTAAAATTGACCATGGCTGCGCGAGAGGACTGGCAGGGACAGCAAACAGCAGCACTGCAGATGCGCCCATCGGTGCAATTAGCACCATGCTGGCATATTCTCCAGCAATGAGCGTGGTGAGAACTCCGGTAGCGAGAATGCCTAGCAGCGCGCCGAGCGAAGCGCGCAATTTTTCCGTGAGGTTTACATTCATAGGGGCTGGAATAAACCCCATTAACCAATGTTTGATGGTGTGCATGCTGAGATTCAGAACAAAGATAGATAGCGCGCTATTGTATCCTGTGCACGATCATGGTGCAGCCAGCCATCACGTTGGTTGAAGTTGTGGGTTGATTAACGCGTGCTCAAGCTGGCTCGTTAGCCCCACTGGGGAAATTCAGCTCTACGGTATTGCCAGCGGGGTCTTTGATGACGAGTTGATCCTGCCCAGTGAGGGGAATCTTGGTGAGCCGGTAATCAATCCCCATGGTTTTCAGCTTTTGTTCAAATGCCGCCAGGCCTTCACAATAGAACGCAAAATGATCAATCGTCGTGATGACGTTCACCAACCGGGTTTCTTCTGGCGAGGCCTCTAGCAAATGCAGCACATCGGCGTTACCTGCATACAGCCAATAACCAAAGCGGGCGAAAGGCGGACGCTTGCCGTTTTGCAGGCCGACAACCTCGGTATAAAACGTGAATAGTTGATCAAGTAGTGCACGTGGTGCGCGTAGATTGATATGAGCGATACCGTTGATTTTCATAAGCTACCTCATCAAAGATCAGCGTGAGTCACGCTGATCACATCATGTGGCAAGCACTGAATGATGGCAACCGAGCTATGCTTCAGGTGGTCTTAGAACAGGCCGGGTGCACCGTCCGGGTTGCCAGGTTTTCCGCCACGCGTAAATGCATCAAACAGCATGCGTATGCCGATTTGTGCCGTCTTTTCATAACGGCCATTACGTTTGAGTCTGTCGTCTAATTCTGGCTCTACGCCAAAAGTCAGATCAAACTGGGTATATTCACTCTTCAGCCAACGAAACCCGGTTTGAATCGCGTATTTGGGAGCATTGGGTACTAGCGGGTCACCCGCAAATGCTTCTGCAACAAATCGTATATCATCTCCATGAATGGCCACATCTGAGCCGATGCCCCAGAATGCACGTGTTCTTGAATTGCCACGGCTGTCCTTGTCAGTTCTTGCGCCAAGGTTGATATGTATATTGAGCCGGTCTTCGTACATCCGGTAGGTGGTCATGCCAATAATGTTATAGACGCGACCGTCATCGTACATGGAGCCACGGCCTGAATTAAATGCGGTTCCGGCACTGATAGCGTAGCCTGGATCACCGTCCAGCTCAGCCTTTTTCAATAAAATTTTGCCCATGAGTACCGGGTTGCCCACCGCTGATTTTCCGCCAGGGTCGCGACCGAAACCGCCTCCGGCTAGCACTTCAAACCAGTCATTCAAACTGACGCCAACAATGGCGTTATAGCCGGGTGCTGGCGCTGTTTCACCATCGGCACGCGTGAACTCAAGCCAGTTTTCCACCTCAACCTGACCATAGTCAATAATGCGCGCATCGTCGGTCACAAATGGGCGAACGGCATGTGCAGACAAAGCGTATCCCAGCATCATGCTGGTGAATAAAAAAGTGGATAGTCGTTTGATGTTGTTCAATGCCTTGCTCCCAACCGTTTTTTGAATCACATATCTAAATTTAAGTTCTACACTACTTCGAGTTTTGTATGGTTTTCCGATGTATCAGCTGATCTATCGAAAGACGGCCCGCACCTGCAAGCAGCAAATAAAGGCTGCACATGAGCATTGCCCAATCCGTTCTGCTTTCATGCAACATGCTCCAAAGACCATACCGGTTTAATGCCCGTACGTGAAAAATCCACCAGTCATGTCCCAGAAGAATCGGGATTTTGGTTGAAATAATGGCAACCAGCATAATCAGGATGAGCGGAAGCGCAGCCATTCTAGTGGCAAGGCCTAAAAGAATTAAAAGCCCGCAAAGCAGCTCTACTACCCCTACAAATGGCCCCATGATCTCCGGATATGGGATGCCAATTCCGATAAAGCGACCAGCCCCAAGGATTTCTGGAAAAATCAGTTTTTGGATACCTTCAGGAATAAACACAAAGGCCACAGCAAATCGAATCCAGAGATCCCAGTTCGAAGATTGAGTAGAAAAAAGCGGCTTGATGATGCCATTCAATGGTCTGTATTCCTAATTCTATGAGTGATCAAACGCTCTAATTCATGAGTCATTAAAACCCGATAAACACAAAACTCGAAAGGACGTGGTTCATTTGATTGGGTGCACCGCTGGTGACGTTCACAAATTGGTTGAGGTAGCCAATTTCCAATCTGGATTGCTTGCTATATCGCCACATTGCCCCAAGAAACAGGCGGTTTTGATTAAATCCATTGTCCCCGCCCCATTGGGTGTCGTTGAGGTTCCAGAATAGCTCGTCCCATACCAGATAGCTCAAGTCATCGCGTTGATTCATCGGCCAACTGGCTCGGAGCAACTGACGAAAGCGATGTGCCGTCTTGTTGCCGCCATCAAGATGACGCTGTTCCAGTCGGGAACGACTTAACCAGGTTGTACGTTCGTGCTTGGTAATGTACTGATATTGCTGCCACCAACGATCTTCATAGCTGTGGCCGTTTGCAGTTTTGGTGTCTACGTATGCATAGCCCAACCACAACGTGGACTTGTCAGACAGCGCCAGATTTAGCGCCGGCCGCAATATGATCTGATCGAACGATTGGATGTCGTTTTTCCAGCGCGGTTGCACTTCCGCATACCACCTGACTTTTTCACTGACATTACCTTCAGCAATGAAAGTCAGCCATAAACGCGCGTCTTCGTCAGTAGCTTGAGCTACATTGGTATGACCAAAAAAGCCGATGGTCAATATGATAAGGATGTGAAGCGTAAGCCGATGAATGCGTCGATACACGAAATTGTTACCTAGAGTTAACAAATTTTGATGATTTTAACACCCCTTTGTGAAACGACGGTGAAATGGTCTAGAAAGTTCATGCGTTGAGTGATCTCAAGTCCATCATGGCACAACGACACAGTTTCCTTTTTTAGCTTGCCCCGGAGGACAGCCATGGGGATGCCCGGGGCGAATGCATGCCGTCAAGAGGCATATCGTCATCAACAGAATAACGCATTGTTTCATGTTAGTTTCTCCTCTGGACAAAGCTTGGATGCTAAGTATACGGGACGATCAGCGTAATCTCGTACGGACTAAAATGGCTGGTTTCAGGCGTATTATCCCTAGTCTGTGTTGTTGCTGGCAAGAACATGCATATCGTACGTATGCTTGATTTCCTACCAGCTATGGATTGGTAGATGAATTTACCCCATGATCCAAGTTGGGGTACGTGTTGAAATTGAATGCAGCGAAGAAGCCAAATGAACTTCTCTATGGCTTCTGTCATCATGCACTAACAACATTATTGGCAGAGAGGAGAATCATCATGAATGTAGCTTCCACCACCTTGCGTGAGATCGTTGGCATCGGTCAGCAACCAGCGGCCCTGAGCGATTCCGCACTTATTATGATCGATTGTCAGAACACCTATCGCAAGGGCGTGATGCAGCTGACGGGCGTCGAAGATGCCCTGAAAGAAGCACAAAAGTTATTGCATATGGCACGTGACATCAAGATTCCCATCTTCCACATCCGTCATGACGGCGGCCCCGGTAGCCCTTACGATGTGAGCGCCGAAATAGGGGCAATTTCCGATGAGGTGGCACCGATTGCGGGTGAATCTGTCATCACTAAAAACTACCCGAACGCCTTTGTGCTGACCGATCTCGATACCCAACTCAAGGCTACGGGGGTGAAAAACATTGTGCTGGCAGGGTTTATGACGCACATGTGCATCAATTCCACTGCACATGGCGGCTTTAATCTGGGTTATTTACCTACTGTGGTGGCGAGTGCCACGGCAACGCGTTCGCTTGAAGCAGCGAATGGCAAGGTCATCAGTGCACAGGAAGTGCAGGATGGGGCAATTGCGTCTACACGCGATTTGTACGCTGCTATTGTCAATCGCGTGGCGGATATCAAAGTGTAGTTTCTCATTGCTTCAACAAAGGAGATGTCAATGACGAGATATGTGGATGGTTTTCTCATTCCGGTACCCAGCAACAATATGGATGCCTACAAGAAGATTGCAGAACAGGCCGCAGCCGTCTGGAAAGACCACGGCGCGTTGGACTATTGCGAAGCAGTCGCGGATGATCTTGAGCATGAAGAAGTGACCTCGTTTCGTACTTCGGCCGGGGCAAAGCCAGATGAAACGGTGGTATTTGCCTGGATCGTGTATGCCTCTCGTGAGCATCGCGATACCGTCAATGCTGCAGTAATGGCAGACCCCAGAATGGCAGACATGATGTCACCTGACATGCAGGTGTTCGATTGTAAGCGTATGGCCTATGGGGGTTTCAGACTACTCGTGGATCTGTAATGCAATAAATGCTGCGACTAATTCACTGATTGCATTCTTGCAAGGCGTTTGATGGCTTGTGGTGGCTGGCCAATGTTGCGGATGAATGCGCGACGCATTCTCTCAGGGTCGGTAAAGCCAGTTTCACGTGCTACGATCTCGATAGAATGGCGTGCGGTTTCTATCATGGTTTTGGCAGCTTCTACTCTCATGTTTTCGATGGCCTTCGCTGGTGTTTGCCCGGTTTCAGCTCGAAATGCACGGCTAAATTGTCTTGGGCTCAAGTGGGCGACTTCAGCCAACTCTTCTACTGATAAATCTTTATGCAAATTGCCTTTTGCGTAAGTGAGCGCGGTTTGAATGCGGTCTGATTTCGGGTCCAAATCCAGCAGAGCGGAGAATTGCGATTGCCCGCCTGCGCGTCGGTGGTAAACCACCATACTTTTCGCAATCGTGCGTGAGGCCTCCGTGCCAATGTCATTCTCAACCAAGGCCAAAGATAGATCAATACAGGAAGTCATGCCTGCCGAAGTCCATATTTTTCCATCACGCACAAAGATGCGATCTTCCTCAACCTTAATCTTCGGATAACGTTTTTGCAGCTCTCGTGCATAACGCCAGTGCGTGGATGCTAGAAGTCCATTCAATAAGCCAGCTTCCGCGAGGATAAAAGCGCCTGTGCATATGCTGCTGATTCGTCGCGTTGTTTCAAGTGATCGCTTCAAGTAATCAACAAGGCTCTCACTTGGGGCGTGAATCCCAATGCTACCCATCATCATCAGCGTATCAAACGGCTTTTCAGAGAAAGCCTCGGTATGAACCGAGACGCCTGAAGAACTGCTAACCATTCCGCCGTGCTCTGACATCAAATGGATATCGTAAATGGGCTGTTCTTTACCCATATTTGCCATTTCAAACACGGTAATTGCTGCCAAATCCAATATCTGGAAGCCTGGAAAAACCACAAATCCAACTCGCATCAATATGTCCTAAAAAGAGGTTTATATGACGTTTATGACAAACAGTACTTCAATATACTGATCTTCGTCAACCGACAGATGATCTATTTGGAGCATGAAATGAACACAAACACTAAAGGTACTGCAGTCATTACTGGTGCGTCATCAGGAATAGGGGCTGTTTATGCAGATCGATTAGCCAAACGTGGTTACGACTTGATTTTGGTCGCGCGTGATACAGTCAGGCTCAATGCATTATCCAGCAAGTTGCAGCTACAATCCGGCCGCAAGGTAGAAATCATCACTGCAGATTTGACGGATAAATCTGATCTAAGAATGCTGGAAGAAGTCATTCGCCATGACGCTAATATCAAACTTTTGTTGAATAACGCAGGCACCGCAGCCGTCACACCACTTGTCGATTCCAATATGGACAAAATTGAATCCATGATTCAACTCAATATCACTGCATTGACAAGATTAGCCGCGGCTGCAGCCGGTAATTTTGTTCTGCAGGGTGGCGGCACGATTATCAATATTGCTTCTATTGTCGCCCTTGCACCCGATATGCTGAATGGTAGCTACAGTGGCAGTAAAGCCTATGTGCTGAATCTCTCAGAGTCAATGCATCATGAATTGTCTGGCAAAGGTCTGCGCATACAAGCGGTATTACCAGGGGCAACTCATACCGAGCTTTGGGATAGAGCAGGTTTTGCCGTGAGCAATTTGCCAGAGGAGATTGTGATGTCTGCAGAAGAGATGGTGGATGCAGCCCTTGTTGGTCTGGATCAAGGTGAAGTGATCACGATTCCATCGTTGCCAGACGCCAAGGATTGGGACCAATACGCAGCAGCACGTTTGCATCTGCGCCCCAACCTTTCACTTAATCATCCAGCAAAACGTTACGTTGCAGCTTAAAAAGACCAAACATCCAAGGGAGAATAGTGATGCAAGATCTATCAAGGTTAGGCAATGTGAGGCAGATTAAGCTGGACGAAGGTGTCGAGCTACGATATCTAAAAACTGGCGATGGCCCGCCATTGTTATTGATGCACACCATCCGTACGCAGCTGGATTATTTCGAAGCTGTGATTCCTCAACTGGCAAAGCATTACACGGTATATGCAGTAGATCTACCAGGGCATGGCTATTCTTCAATCGATACAAATGCACCTTACGACGAACCATACATGCGTCGTCACATGGTGAATTTTATTGAAAAACTAGCATTTGAAAATTTAACACTGGCCGGCGAATCCATAGGCGCAACATTGGCGTTGACCCTAGCCAGCCAATTGCCAGATCGGGTGACTAGAGTGATCGCCTCAAACACCTATGATTACGATAAGCGCTATGGCGATGGTGTACGGCGTGGAAACTGGTTTGCCAACTTCATTATTGCAAACGTTTCGCTTCCATATTTAGGCGTGATCTTTGCAGCCATGGAAAATAAGGTGGTTCTGAAAGGTATCATGGCTGGTGGCATGCGCAGAAAAGCCATGCCTGATCACTTGTTGACGGAATTCGACACAGTGGGCAAACGTAAATGCTATCGTTATGTTGAGCGTAAGATGTTTGCAGGTTGGCGCAGTTGGGCAAAGGCACCGGAGCATTACTCTGGCATCAAGGCCCCCAATGCAAAGTTAGAGATACAGCTTGTGTATGGCGATGGCGATTGGTCATCGGAAGCAGAGCGTAATCTCACTGCAAGTAGACTAGGCGGCGTTTCAGTTGTCACCTTGCAAAACACGGGTCACTTCGCTTTCGTGGATAACCCGGAAGCATTGCTCAATGTGATTTTGAAACCATAGTGTTGAGATCCTAGAATAGTGAACATGACATGATGACTAAAATCCCAAATAGATTCAGAGCGATTGTCTTTGCCGCCATCATGTCGCTATTTACTGTGATGCTGGTGTCGGGCGTGCTCACTTGGCGTCACTATGGTTGGGATTCTGGCTTTTTACTACACTGGTTCACCGCTTTCCTAAGTGCATGGCCGCTGGTGTTTGTGGCTATTCTTGTGGTCGCGCCTATGGTAAATAAGCTGGTGAGCAAGATCGTTCAGTAAGCGCTGTTTCCTGATGTAAGCTTCGCGTGATGCTCTCAGCCATGGCGGGATAATTGCTCGGCAATTTGCGTGGCAGTGTCCTGCAGCATATTGAGGCAATGCTGTTTTTGTGATGCATCCAACCAGCCGGTGATATAGGTCGTTGCAATCGCGGCAACCGGATAACCGCTGGCATCGCAGATGGCAACTCCAAACGCGCTGGTACTGCGATCCAGAATGATGCCATCGTAGGTGCTGTAACCATTTTCCATGGCGGCTTTCAAAGCATTCCGAAACCCGGTTTCATCAAAGCCTTCAATACGGTGATAGCGCGAGAGGTTACACTCAATAATCGCATCCACTTCAGCGCAGGGTAGTTTTGCCATGATGGCAAGGCAACTTGGTGTCATGCCTAACGGTCCGCGCATGCCTACCCAACCGCGTCCTACTTGTACCTGCGCCGCGCTTTCATAACGGCCAATGCACACCATATCCAGACCGGCGCGCACGCCCAGATATACCACTTGATTGATTTTTTCAGCAAGCCGGCTCAGATGGGTGTTAGCAACCCGCTCAATCGGATTACGGCAAATGGCGGAGTAGCCCAAGGCTGCAAATCCAAGTGCGAGATTGAAGCGCGCTGTCGTCTCATCCCGCATGACCCAGCCATGTGAAATCAGCATGTCCAGTATGCGGTGGATGGTCGGGCGGGGCAGGCCGGTTTTGGCAACTAATTCGATCAAGGTGCTGCCTTGTCGGGAGCCTGCCGCAATCACTTCCAGCAATTTTACCGCACGATGCAGGCTACCTGCCCGTTCATCCCTCCTTGAAGAAGCCTCTTTCATTAATAGTCCATTTATCGGATTAAAAAATCATATTGATAGATTGACCACTATAAAATCACATAATTACTATGTAATCAATTCATTATTATTTAATTCATAAATCCATATATCGGACATATTTTCATCAAGAGAGGAAATCATGAGCGAGCTATACGGAAAGCAGCACCGTGCACTGCAGCAGGATTTTGAAACGGTTCGGCTGGCAGATGCCGTACACGACACTATCGTGGTATCTGAAATCGGTGATGACCACCGTGCTTTTATTGAAAGCCGTGACTTTTTCTTTCTCACCACCATCGATCATCGTGGCTATCCAACGTGTTCGCACAAAGGCGGATACCCCGGGTTCCTGAAAGTGCTGAACAGCACAACGCTGGCTTTCCCCAGTTTTGATGGCAACGGCATGTTTCTATCCATGGGCAATATCACAGCGAACCCAAAAATCGGCCTTTTGCTGATTGATTTTGAAACGCCACATCGCATTCGTATCCATGGTGAGGCGACTTTGCATCGCGATGCAGCATCACTTGAGTTGTTTCATGGGGCAGAACTGGTGGTGAAAGTGGCACTCACCGAGATCTTCATTAACTGCCCTCGCTATATCCATCGCTATCAACGCATAGCGAGTGCCAAGCATGTGCCCTCGGAAACTTGCCCGGCAGCACCAGCGCAATGGAAGCGAATCGAGGGATTGCAGGAAGCCTTGCCAGAACGGGATAAAGGCCTCGCTGCGAATCTGGGCGGCACCATCACGCCGGAACAATACGGCGAAATGGTGATGAAAGGCGAAACCTGAGCATCCTGATAACACGATAAAACCAAGCAACTAACAGCAAGAGGAGAACATCATGCGTCCACAAAATGCCGCCACACTATGCGCATTTGTCTTAACTATTATTACGCTTTACCTGCTCAGCTTTTTTAGCCAGATACCAGTCTGGTCAGTTTTTATTGCTTGGGCCTGCTTTTTTCATATTGGCGGTGGCGCAGATCGTGCCCAGGCTTTTGGACATATCATGCAGCACATGCTGCTTGGTGCGGTTGCTGCCTGGTTGTCTGCTATCGCATTGCTGCATAATCCCTTTGATACTGGATTGGCACAGCAATTATGGGGGCCGGTACTGATTGGTTTTGTGATTGCGTTGTTGTTCAGTCTTGGACGACTGGCACGGTTCAGCATCACCCCTGTGATTATTTACGCTTACGCCAGCATCTTTGCCTATGCCAGCACAACAGGTTTGTTCTCGCTTGATGCGCTGCTCTCACTCTCGCTCAACAATGCCTTGCTGGCAGTTATGCTTGCCACTTTGATAGGTGCAAGCGCAGCTTATCTGAATGGCATGTTGATTGATCTGCTCTCAAGGCAGCAACGCACATAAAGCACACATGCTCAGGTGCCGCAGAAGGTCTGATAGACATGATCTGAAGGTGGCGCAGGAGATCGGTAGGCTTCGTTTTCAGGCGTTTCGTCAAACGGCTTGGCCAGAACGGCCAGCAGTTTTTCAAATGGTGCCATCTCGTGAGATTCCACAGCAGCTTTCAAAGCTGCTTCCACCTGGTGATTGCGTGGAATCACGGCTGGATTGGCGCTGCGCATGGTGGCCGTTACCAATGCATCAGAGGCTTGCTGGTGCTGAATTCTTTGTAGCCAGCGTGCCAGCCAGACTTGAAGCGCTGGTGTGTCATGCGCAGGCAGTGTACGTTGGGTGGTCAGGGTTCTAAAGGTGTTGGTGAAGTCCAGCGCATGTTGCTGCATCAGGTTTAATAGATCACTGACCAGCGCGGCATCCTCCGTGGTGGGTTCCAGTATGCCAAGTTTTCGGTACATGCCCTGCCGCCACGCATGGTAGTAGTGCTCGGGAAAATCATTCAGGGCAGATTCGGCTTGCTGCACGGCGATATTGCTGTCTTGATCCAGGAGCGGTAACAACGCCTCTGCAAAACGTGTCAGGTTCCATTGTGCAATCGGCGGCTGGTTGGCATAGGCATAGCGCCCGTGTTGATCAATTGAACTGAACACCGTGCTCGGATCATAACGATCCATGAAAGCACATGGTCCGTAATCAATGGTCTCACCGCAGATCGACATATTGTCGGTGTTCATCACACCATGAATGAAACCCACATGTAGCCATTGTGCAATTAGATCAGCCTGCCGTTTGATGACAGTATTTAGCAGTGCGACATATGGTTGATCGAACGTCATCAACTCGGGGTAATGGCGTTGTATGGTGTAATCCGCCAGCGCTTTTAAGGCAGTAGGGTCATCGATGGCTGCCGCATATTGAAATGTTCCCACACGAATATGGCTGCTAGCCACGCGGGTCAGTACGGCGCCCGGCAGCACTTCTTCTCGATACACAGCCTCACCTGTCGTCGTCACAGCCAAACTGCGCGTTGTCGGGATGCCCAGCGCATGCATGGCCTCACTGATCAGGTATTCTCGCAACATGGGGCCTAGCGCGGCACGACCATCCCCACGACGGGAAAACGGCGTCTGACCTGCCCCTTTTAACTGAATATCATAACGATGGCCACTCGGGGTGATTTGTTCGCCCAGCAGTAACGCACGTCCATCACCGAGCATAGTGAAATGTCCAAACTGATGGCCGGCATAGGCCTGCGCGAGCGGTTCGGCACCCTCAGGCAATTCATTGCCGGCAAATATGGCAGCACCACTTCCGTTGCGCAGTCGCTCGGCATCCAGTCCAAGCTGTTCGGCAAGAGACTGGTTGAAGATCACTAGTGCGGGGTCTTTGACCTTGGCCGGACCTTGCCGTACATAAAACGTGGCAGGTAGTTGGGTATAGGTAGTGTCAAAACGCCAGCCAGTATGGGAAGTTGTATGAGTCAGTGGTGAGTGTGTATCTTTTTGCATGGGTTTTCTCAGTGTCTGGCTGTTGGATATCAGCAAGGCTTACAGGTTCTATCCAAGCTGCGTACAGGGATAAATTTACAGGATGACTGCCAGAACGACAGGAATAATCAACACGGCGGCGACATTGCCGACCAATACAATGGCAGCGACTTCATCAGGCCCCTGATCATAACGCTCTGCAAACACATAATTGATCATAGCGGGCGGCAATGCGCCAAACAGGATCAATATGGCTTGTGCTTCGCCCTCCATACCGAGCGCAATACTCAGCGGCCATGCCAGTACAATCCCAGCCAATGGGCGCACAATGGCACCAATGAGTCCAGTATTCAGTGATTTTGGATGCGATTGCGCGATGCGAACACCAAGTGCCAGCAGTGCCAGTGGAATCGATACATCGCCCAGCATTTTAATGGCGGTTTGCAACGGATCCCATAGATCAAAGTGAGAAAGGCTTACGCCTAAGCCCAATAATGCGGCAATAATGACCGGGTGCCGCCAGGCGTCCCACCATTTGGCTTGATGATCCAACAGCCAGTTACCAAATGAAAAATGTAGCAGGTTGGAGATCAAGAACATCACGACAGCGGCCGCCAGACCTTCCTGACCAAATGCCAGATACGCAAGTGGCAGCCCGAGGTTGCCACAATTATTAAACATGGTGGTAGGCACCAGTACTTTGTGTGAGATCCCTATTGCTCTTGCAACAGCATAAGCAATCAATCCACTCCCCGCCATGACCAGGAAAGATGCAATGGCAAAGACCTGATGGCCTACCAGATCGAAGGATTTATCCGCGAGTGCAGAAAATACCAGCGCCGGTATAAAAATATCCATATTGGTCTGGTTGGGAGCCGTCATGTCGAGAGCTTTGTGGCGAGCATACAGCCAGCCAAGCAATACGATGGCAAATACCGGGAAAACAATCCCGATGATTTTCAGCAGAAATACAGATTCGCTCAATATCAGGCTCAAAATGGTGTTTGAAATGTAGCGGCATTAAGACTGCCTACTATGGATGGAATTGTAGAGAAACCAGATGACTTTTAATGCATTTGATAGAAAAAATGTAAGTAATTTTGAAATCCGGGCATGGAGCAATTTGCGTATTTGAATGCACAAGGATTGTTGGTTAATGACGAAAGCGCCTTAGCCACTGCGCTTTAACCCAGCAATATAATTTGATACAGGTTCGACATTTCATCTTCAAAATGTGAGCCACTCAAGCTCACGACTTCATTTTGACCACAGGCAACTTGGCTGATAGATCAGAAAAATTAATGGCTGATGACAGTGCATTATTCTGGTCTTTGAATCTGATGGCATTGCGCAAACTGGCCAACACTCAGGGCTTATTTTTGTGGAAACCTCGTCAGGCTTCGCGGTAAGCACACAACAAGTTAACCAATTAATAGTTAATGTGCTAACATTTTATCAATGGGTTTGCTTAGGTGCAGTGTTGTTCTGTGATTAAGTTGATGGGCTTGCTAGCTACGGGCCCGTAAATGAATGCTCTCAAACACCATGCGGTATACGCGGAAATATCTTTAGATCCAGTTTTCCCACAGCCAAGGCCTGAGTGCCTTGGTCTTTTTTTCGTCTTTAGTTGTTAAGCGCAGCAGTCAGCTTATTCAGTTGCTCCTTGAGCAGATTAAATTCGCCCTCTGCCAACCCGGTTTTGCACACCACCTGTTGTTGAATGTTTGCTACCTGTGCCTGTAAATCCCGGCCAGCTTGGGTGAGTGAAACATCCAATGCGCGCTCATCATGTGTGTTTCGTACACGACCAAGGAAGCCTGCTTTTTCCAGACGTTTCAGAATAGGAGTCAGGCTGGCAGAATCCAGATCCAGCCGATCGGCAATGTGCTTGACACTCACCTTGTCGGCTTCCCATAGTACAATCATCACCAGATATTGGGGATATGTCAGCCCGACCTTTTCCAGCGAGCCTTTATACAAGCGCGTAATGGCATGCGTGGCAGAATAAAGGGCAAAACACAGTTGCTGGCTCAAACGTAAGTTTTCAAATTCCATGGCAAGTGTCAGCCTGTAGCGAGAGAAAATGCATCATAGTGGAAGTGTTATGCAAATGAAACCTATACAAACGTACTAGTCTGACAAGATCAAAAATTTCGTCAAGGAAATATTGTTGAATACGGCACTGTTTAAACCAAATCACAAGGTTGCAATCAGAAATTAAGTCAAATAGCATGCAAATTGAATGCAAACCGAGCTAAAACAAAAGACATCTGACAGCCTTATCGTCTGCCATGATTGCGATATGTTGCAGCGACGCATTGCGTTGCCTCCCGGCGGCATCGCCACCTGTGGGCGCTGCGGTGACGTCTTGTATCGTCGAAATGTGACGAGTCAGACCACGACACTGGCGCTGACCATCACAGCGCTGATGGTGTTTATCATCGCCAATTTGTTTCCTATCGTGACGCTGGAATCACAAGGGCAACTGCAGAACACAACCCTGATGGGCGCAGTTGTCACGCTTTGGAATGATCAAGTCAGGTTGGTGGCGCTGTTGGTGTTATTCACCACTATCCTGATGCCTTTGCTGGAATTGCTGTCACTTATTATGGTGCTGGTGCTACCAAAATATAGTGCCATCGCACTACGCTGGTATATGGCCATTACCCCATGGGCTATGGTTGAGGTTTTCATGCTGGGCTTGCTCGTTTCTGTGCAAAAGCTTAGTCATCTAGCCAGTATTACGCCCGGGGTCGCGCTTTGGTCGTTTGCACTGTTGATGATCCTGTTTGCTGCCATCAATGCCCGATCCAATGTGCATAGCCTTTGGCAAGAAGTGAGTCCGGTGCATGCAAGCCACTAATCATCTGACATATAAGCTGGTCGGTTGCCATGCCTGTAGTCTGGTATCCAGGTTGCCCACAGGTAAAGGGCATTACGCATGTCAACGTTGTGGCAACATCATTCACTCGCGTAAACCCAACAGCGTAGCTTATTCATGGGCACTATTGGTCACCGCTATGATCCTATTTATACCAGCCAATCTGTTGCCTGTGATGGAAACTGGTTCGCTGTTTGCCGCACAAAAAGATACGATCATGAGCGGTGTGCTGTATCTTTGGGCGACAGGTTCATGGCCGCTGGCAGTGGTCGTATTTTTTGCCAGTATTGTGATCCCGTTGGCAAAAATCCTGATTCTGACGCTGCTGCTCATTTCCGTGCAGCTAAAAGCCAACTGGTATCCTTATGAGCGAACACGGATGTATCGTGCAGTGGAACTGGTGGGCCGATGGTCCATGCTGGATATTTATGTGGTCACCGTATTGGCCGCTTTGGTCAGGTTTCAAACCTTTGCAGAAATCAAGGTTGGGCCGGGCGCACTTGCCTTTGGCGCAGTGGTCGTGCTTACCATGCTGGCTGCCATGACGTTTGACCCCAAACTCATTTGGGATCATGTGAAAGAACACAATGACAGAACAAGAACAGATTCCTGAAGCAGTGATGATCAGCCGACGCAACCGGCTTCCGCAACTTGTCTGGATACTCCCCCTGATTGCAGCACTAATCAGTGGATGGTTGTTGGTGGATACGATGGCCAAGCGTGGCCCGACGATTACCATCAGCTTTTTAACAGCCGAGGGTATTGAAGCAGGTAAAACAAGGCTGCGGCACAAAAACGTTGATATTGGTGAGGTAAAAAGCGTCAAACTTTCCAAGGATCGTGCCCGAGTGCTGGTCACTGCACAACTCGCCAAGGAAGCAGAAAAATTCATCGCGGAAGACACGCGCTTTTGGGTGGTGCGCCCACGCGTCACGGGTGGCAAGGTGCTTGGAATAGGGACGCTTTTATCCGGCGCATATATCGGCGTGGATGTCGGCAAATCCAAGGAAATGAAAACCGAGTTTGAAGGGCTGGAGACCCCGCCTATCCTGACTGAAGGTTTGCAAGGTAAACATTTTGTATTGGAGGCCAAGGATGTGGGCTCCATGGATATTGGTTCTCCGGTTTACTACCGCCATGTACAAGTTGGATCGGTAGTGGCCTACGAACTCAATAAAGATGGCGAGGGCGCCACGATCAAAATCTTTATCAATGCACCCTATGATGGCTTTGTCGCTTCTAACAGCCGGTTCTGGAATGACAGTGGCGTAAACCTCAGCATGGATGCCAGCGGCATCAAAGTGCAATCACAATCCGTGGTGTCGATATTAATAGGCGGTATCGCATTTGAAACGCCAGAGCTGGGACTAGAGACAACCAGAGCTGAAGAAAATAGCCGATTTGCATTGCATGCCAACCATGCCCAAGCCATCAAAACGCCTGACAGTGATCCGCTGATTTTTGAACTGCATTTCTATGATTCGTTGCGCGGACTGGTACCCGGTGCGCCGGTTGATTTCCGTGGCATTGCGGTCGGTGAAGTGTTATCGGTCGGTGTGGAATATGATGAAAAACGCGAATGGTTCCATTTCCCAGTCAGCATTGCGCTTTATCCTGAGCGCATCAAGCTGTTTGAAGGGGTGCAAACGGCCGGTCATCAGGAGACCATCAAAAAAGGCCTGTTGACTGCCATCAATCAACGCGGATTCCGTGCGCAACTGAAGACGAGCAACATGCTCACCGGGCAGCTGTTTGTCGCCTTAGACTTCTTCCAGGATGCCCCGAAGAAAACAGTCCGCTGGGATCAGGCCCCGATGGAAATTCCAACGGTACGGGGCAATCTCGAAGAACTTCAGGCGACGCTGAATCGCGTGCTGACCAAATTGGAGAAGATTCCGGTTGATGAACTCAGTGCTGATTTGCGCAAGCTGCTGATGAGTATGGATCAGACCGCCCAAAGCGTAGACCAGCTCGTTAAACGCGTGGACAGCGAAACCGTACCAGAAGTCACCGCTGGGCTACAGGATTTGCGTAAGACCCTCAATACACTCGACCAGCTACTGGCAGAAGATGCGCCTATCCAACAGGATACGCGTGATGCCATGCATCAACTGAAACGTGCCGCTGAATCACTCCGCACACTGGCAGACACCATTGAGCGTAATCCAGAGTCCCTGATCTGGGGGCTGAAGGAGAAGAAGCCTTGATGCGCGTTTTATTCACTGTCTGTGTGATTACCTTGGCGGTGCTACTTGGTGGATGCGCCAGTACCAAAACGCAAAATCACTATTACACGCTTGCTGTGCCTGCCCCTGAGCCAAGCATTGAAAACATCAGAAATCCCCGTTTGGTCATGGTGTTGCAGCCGGTTAAGTTGCCTGTGCAGGTTGATCGTTCGCAAATGGTGCTCAAGTTGGATGAACATCGTGTTCAAGTGCTTGAAACCCATCGATGGTCACAACCTTTGAAATATGAAATCAGCCAGGCATTGGTCTCTCAGCTCACCCTCGCCTTGCCTGAATATCAAGTATATGCATCTGCCAGACAGCTAAAAACCCAGCCGGATGCGGTAATGATGCTTGAAATTTTGCAATTTGATTCAGCCCAGGGAGTTGCCGCTACAGTTGAGGTGCGCTGGACCATACAGCCCCAGAATGAGAAGCAGGTCTCTTTCAATGGGTATTCCAAGATAGAGGTCCCCGTGACCGGGGATGGGTTGGCGGCCTTGGTTGAAGCACATGCAGCAGCAATCAGTGAAATCAGTCGTCAAGTTGCTGCAGGTTTTCAACCCAAAGATCAGGACTAATCATGGGCATTGATCACCGCTCATGAAAGGAAAGCACCATGGAAATGATGAAAGTGAATGCAGGTAAGCTGCGCGCGATAGGATACGACACCAAAACGCGAGCCTTACGGGTTGAGATGGATGATGGCAGCATGCATGGAACATGCCAATGTGGGTGAAAGCCTGTGGCGCAACCTGAAAAGCGCGGCGGCGCAATGGAGCTATTATCGCGACAACATTCAGGACGAATTCACTGCAAGACGGGTCGCCGATCAGAAAGCACACAGTTCAGGCGTTAACCCACTGGATGATCTGTTCAAATAAACTGCATCATCAGGGCTCACTTCAGTTCGTCCGCGCAAAGCATTCAGCGCAAACGAACCGAGTGGGTGATTCGCTATTAGGCTAGCTCTACCTTGCCATGGTCATCACAATGGCTACCGTGCGGATGGTGCAAGTGGCCATCTACAAGATAATCCACATGATCACCGTGCGGTACGGCGGGGTGCCCGCAGCCAGGCCCATGAACATGATCCGCGCCATGCCCTGCGCATTGATGGTTGGGTGTGCAGCCATCCGGGTTTTGCGCATTTATTTCCAAATGATGCTCATCTACATGGTCACCATGCATATGATGCAAATGCCCGTCATGAATGTAATCCACATGCCCATCATGCTTGATGGCGACATGGCCGCAATCTTTGCCATGCTGGTGTGGGTGGTTCGTATGTTGCTCACAACTGTGTGCCATAGAAACGACTCCTTTCAAGACTGGTCTGCTAATCAATCTGCAATACATTCACCTTATACCCATTGGCATTCGATTACAACCGCTATTGATGACATTTCATCGATTGATTCATGAAAATCATGAGCTGATTCTCATTGATAACGGCAGGGTGATTGTTGAACACCTGAGTATGATGTGAATCATACAAGCACACGATGCTTGATTACTTAAACCGGATAAAGGAGAAACATCATGTGGACAAAACCAGCAGCTACTGAAATGCGTTTCGGCTTTGAAGTTACGATGTACGTTTGCAATCGCTAATTCGATACGCAACAGCAATATGAAAAGCGGCGCCTAGTGCGCCGTTTTAGTTTTTACGGGGTACCAAAAAATAAGCCTACTCTGACCCATTGATTCACACAATAAATTTGGCTACTCATCAGACCAGTGCTGAGCTAGTAGCGCTGATACTAATTGCTCGCCACGTAATGATAATTTATCAATCCATTCATCAGACATTCCAGAGAAGTTTGTTGGATAACCAGCGACACTCTCCCGAGATACAAGATTTTGAGGCGGAACAGTTAGCTGTGAGTCGTCTTGGCCAAGATAAGGAATCAGGAAGTCACCTATCTTTCCAGCGGCCTTTAGATCGCCATCTGTTTGTAGCCTATAAAATGCACAAATCCCACTAATGTTTAATTTTCAAATAGAATTGCTGAGGCTGAGACAATGGAGCGTGAATCCACATCTTCTAACCAGGCATACATTTATGAATTAGCAGTCAGCACCTTTGGTTCAAAATCAAAGGCGAATGAATGGCTTAATCAATACCATCAAATTTTAGGCGAGACTCCTATAGCAGTCTCCAAATCAACTGCTGGTTTGAAAGAGGTTGAAAAAATTCTGAACGCAATCAGTTACGGAGGCGTTGTTTGATCTAGCTTAAAGTCAATTCTCATCTTATTCTTTAATTTAGAATAAAATCAGTTGACCTTCCAATTGTAGGAAGCTTTAGACTGATTTATATCTAATACAAGTTTCGGATTATGAGCATGCCTAAAAAGACTTTAAGTGATGCCATTCAAGATATTTCCCTCCCCATTGAAGGCATGACATGTGCCAGCTGTGTGGGGCGTGTTGAAGCCGCCTTAGCAAAAGTCCCCGGGGTAAAAAATGTCTCAGTCAACCTCACAACCGAACGAGCGACGATTCAAGCTATCCAAGATGTTGATCGCACTGCCCTGATCGAGGCTGTTCATAAGGTCGGTTATGAAGTTCCAACATCCAAGATAGAGCTCAATGTGATTGGCATGACCTGTGCATCATGTGTTGGTCGAGTTGAAAAAGCCCTCAGATCTGTACCGGGGGTAGTTGAAGCAACAGTTAACTTGGCCACTGAGCGTGCATCGATTGTTGGTTCTGTCGGCACAGCAGAATTGATTTCCGCAATCGAGCGTATTGGTTACGAAGCTAAGGTCATTGACTCTCTATCCTCCTTACAGGATGTAGCAGAGAGTCAAAAAGAGATTGAACTGCTCAGATTGAAACGTGACCTCATTCTGGCAACAGCACTGTCGTTACCAGTATTCCTGATGGAAATGGGTGCGCATTTGATACCAGGTGTGCACGAGTTAATTATGGACACTATCGGCATGAAGCCTAGTTGGTACATGCAATTCGTGTTGACTGCTCTGGTACTGGCTTTCCCTGGTAGACGCTTTTACCAGAAAGGCCTTCCTGCGCTGCTTAGGCTTGTCCCAGATATGAACTCACTCGTAGCCGTAGGTACTGCTGCGGCCTTTGGGTACTCCATTGTCGCGACCTTCGCCTCCGGACTGTTACCGGACGGTACTGTCAATGTTTATTATGAAGCGGCTGCAGTCATTGTCGTCTTGATATTACTTGGCCGCTTTCTAGAGGCGCGTGCGAAGGGGCGTACTTCTGAAGCAATCAAGCGCCTGGCAAAAATGCAGGTCAAAGAAGCGCATGTCATGCGGAATCATCGCTTTTTGGATGTTCCTATCAATGACGTGGTGCTCAATGATGTGCTCGAAGTGCGACCTGGTGAGAGAGTGCCGGTAGACGGGGTCGTCACCAATGGTAAAAGCTTCGTTGATGAATCCATGATCACTGGTGAACCCATTCCTGTCGAGAAAACCCTGCGTAGTTCTGTAGTTGGCGGCACCGTCAATCAGAAAGGTATGTTGGAGATGCGTGCGACAGCCGTTGGTCATCAAACCATGCTGGCTCAAATCATACGTATGGTGGAACAGGCACAAGGGTCTAAGCTACCAATACAGGCGCTCGTAGATAAAGTGACTATGTGGTTTGTACCTACTGTCATGGGTGCTGCTTTGCTCACATTTATCAGCTGGATGATCTTTGGTCCATCCCCTGCGTTGACCTTTGCATTAGTGAATGCAGTCTCCGTGTTGATCATTGCTTGTCCATGTGCCATGGGGCTGGCTACGCCGACTTCAATCATGGTTGGAACGGGGCGAGGTGCTGAGCTAGGCGTATTGTTCAGAAAAGGTGAAGCATTACAGTTACTCAAGGATGCCAAAGTTGTTGCAGTTGACAAGACCGGTACGCTAACAGAGGGGCGGCCAGTGCTGACCGACCTTGAAGTTGCTGAGGGCTTTGAGCGTGACAGCCTTTTAGCAAAAGTCGGGGCGGTTGAGTCTAAATCTGAGCATCCGATTGCCCGCGCTATTGTGGCCGCTGCCACTGAAAATGGACAATCGCTACTGTCTTTAACAGACTTTGAGTCTGTGACCGGCATGGGCGTAAGAGCACGTGTTGAAGGAGATCTCGTTGAAGTGGGCGCTGATCGATTCATGCGTCAACTGGGGTTAGATTTGAACGTCTTTGCGCTCACTGCTGAGCGATTAGGGAAAGAGGGTAAGTCCCCCTTGTACGCCTCTATTAATGGTCAGCTGGCTGGCATTATTGCAGTCGCTGACCCTATAAAAACCTCTACACCGGGAGCGATTGCCGCACTGCATCAGTTAGGCCTCAAAGTGGCTATGATTACTGGGGATAATGCCAAGACTGCGCATGCAATCGCCCGCCAGCTTGGTATTGATGAAGTCATTGCCGAGGTCATGCCAGAAGGTAAAGTAGAAGCCGTACGCCGTTTAAAAGCGACTTATGGGCAGGTCGCATTTGTCGGAGACGGTATTAATGATGCACCGGCACTGGCAGAAGCAGATATCGGCCTGGCAATTGGTACAGGTACGGATGTCGCCATAGAGTCTGGAGATGTCGTCCTGATGTCTGGCAATTTGCAAGGGGTGCCGAATGCGATTGCCCTCTCCAAAGCAACAATAGGCAATATTCACCAAAACCTATTCTGGGCGTTTGCCTACAACACAGCCTTGATACCGGTGGCCGCTGGCGCACTTTACCCGGTCTGGGGTTTGTTACTCTCACCGATATTTGCCGCTGGTGCGATGGCCTTGTCTAGCGTATTTGTCTTGGGGAACGCCTTGCGGTTGCGTGGATTTAATCCGCCCTGGGCCGAATTGTCTTCACATTAAATTAAAAGTGCTTGACCTTACCATGATGGGAAGCTTTAAGCTTATATGACTAGCAATCGTTGATAAGGAGTTGATGATGGAATTTCATATTGAAAATATGACTTGCGGCGGATGCGCAAGAGGTGTGGCAAGTGCCATTAAAGCCATTGATCCGGAAGCAAATATTGCAACCGATCCTCCAACCAGAACGGTCAATGTTCAAACTGTGGTTGCAAAAGAGGAGATCGTTTCAGCACTGATAGAGGCTGGTTTCCCACCTGCTATAAAGTAATTATCTCTGCCTGCTGAGCAATTGGTAGGCTTTTACCTATCATTTGGACATGAGCGATGAGTCTATTTAACATTGGGCAAGCTGCCAAGGCGTCGGGCATATCGACCAAAATGATCCGGCATTACGAAAGCGTTGGCTTGTTGCCTGCCGCTTCAAGAACTTTTGCTGGATATCGTCAATATTCTGAAAAAGATGTCCATACGCTCAGCTTTATCAGACACTCCCGCGACTTAGGCTTCTCTATCAAGCAAATTGAGGAATTATTAAGCTTATGGCAAGACCCGCATCGGCCAAGCAGTAAAGTGAAAGAGTTGGCTAACGCCCATGTCGACGCCTTGAACCAAAAGATTCAAAGCCTGATGTCGATCAAGTCGGAGCTACAAAAGCTTGTAAATTGCTGTCATGGGGATGATCGTCCGGAGTGCCCCATCCTGGAGCAACTTGCGCTTAATCAAACATAGGTATTTCATAACAGGAAAATTTCAGTTTGGCACTGAATCATTTTTAATTTAGGGTTATCATAATCTCATCGTGAGAAAACTCATCCAGATCTTTGCTATTTGGCTTATCTCAATCATTCTACCGGTGCAAGGAGTTGCAGCGGTCAACATGATGAATTGTGAGAAGCCGCAAAGCCAGCACAATCATCAAAGTGTTAGTGGTCATAGCCATGAACACCACGAGGGTGCTGTGGATAGTCATGCTCACAAACATCAAGATGATACCAAACACGCTTGTAATCATTGTTCCAAATGTTCAGTCTGCTGTTCAGGCTTCGCCTTTGCAGCGTCGGGTGACGATCTCAAGCATCATTTGACTGTTGCCGGTACAGTCCTCGGTTTTATTATCCCAGAGTTCACTAGCCACATATCCTCCGGTCCTGAGCGACCTCCGCGCTTTACCCTCATTTAGTATGTTATTGGCTAAAGTCCACTCAGGTCTTTAGCCACCACACTTATGCTTTTGCCTGCTCGCGGCAGGCGAAAGAATGACTTTCCAATGGATGTTGGGAATTCTAATTGAGAGGTTTATATGAAATTTCTTACCCTAAAGAGAGCCTGGCTTGCTCATCTCTATCAATACTTATTCTTTCTTGCGATGTCATTAGGATTGGGTATTGGTGCAACACTTGCGGAAGAAAGCTCCGCGCCATACCAGTCCACGTTTGATGATTACAAAGCGACAAGCAGCGACAATCAAACTGATTGGAAATCGCTAGATGCTTCGATTGCAGATCAAGGACAGCAAATGTCGGGGATGCAGCACTCCTCTGATCAACCAATGAATCATGAAGCGATGGGACATAGCATGCCTCATGGCGATACGCAGGCTTCACACGACTCAAAGTCTGAAATGTCCCTCATGGATCATCCGGCAATCGAGCATGGTGGAGCAAGTGAATCCGCAATCCCATCTCAAGGCAGTCATTCAGCGCATCAACATGAGTCATCCGAAGGAGATTCACATGAGCACTAATACAGGAACGCTCAGAGCACGCAGTGCCATTCTTGTTGCCGTCAGCTTATTATTAGGCGGGTGCGCGACCTTCTCAAAAAATGGCGGCATGGATGAGGTACAAAAACAAACTCAACCGCACCTGAAGCAAGATTATGAATGGGCTAAGACTGAAGAGTCTAAAAAGTCTCTGCAGGACAAGACTCAGGCATTGCTTGCACAACCTTTGGATGTGGAAAGCGCAGTACAGGTGGCGCTTTATAACAACAAAGGACTACAGGCCTCATTCTACGAACTGGGCATCTCGGAAGCGGAGCTTGTACAGGCAGGCCGATTGCCTAATCCACGTTTCTCTATGTTGTATGCGCGGAATGGTGGTGAGTATAAAATCGAGCAGGCATTCACGTTCAACGTCTTCTCATTGATCACTATGCCTAAAGCGGTAGAGATTGAAAAAAGACGTTTTGCCCAGACACAAGCCTCTATCGCTATTGAAGTCCTGAAGCTCGCCTATCAGACTCGTACCGCTTATTTTAATGCGGTAGCCGCGACTGAATTGGCCAGATATAGCGCACAAGTGAAAGCGTCTGCAGAGGCTAGTGCCGAGTTGGCTAAACGACTGCATGAAACCGGCAACTGGAATCGCCTGGAGCAATCACGTGAGCAAAGCTTCTATGCAGATGCCGCACTGGAATATGCGAATGCGAAAAATGCCGAAGTGAGGGCATATGAGGCTTTAGCCAGGCAATTAGGTGTAAAAGCTTCACAACTCAAAATTCAATCTCGATTACCTGATCTGCCTAAGTCTCTTTCAGAGTTACAGGCCTTTGAACAAAATGCCTATGAACAACGATTGGATCTGCTCGTTAAACGCTCTGAAATGGACGCTTTGGCTAAGCAGCTAGGACTGACCAAAACAACGCGATTCATCAATGTGATCGAGTTAGGCCCGGCAAGAGTACTGGAGGGCAGAAGAAGCGAGCCTTACAAGAAAGGTATTGATATCGCTTTTGAAATTCCGTTGTTTGACTGGGGTCAGGCCAAGGTGCCACGGGCAGAGTCCATTTATATGCAATCTGTACAGGAAACTGCGCAGTTGGTGACCAATGCGCAATCCGAGATACGAGAAAGATATAACACCTATCGCACCAAACATGATGTCACTCGTCACATACGCGATGAGATTGTGCCCTTACGCAAACGCATCTTGTACGAGGACCAACTACGCTATAACGGCATGCTCACTAGCCCATTTGAATTATTTGGTGACGCTAGGGCGCAAGTGCAAAGCGTGAAAGGTTATATCGAATCATTACGTGACTTCTGGTTAGCTGATGCTGAATTACAAGCTACTTTAGTCGCCAGTCCTCGTTTGATGGAAGGCCAATAATATGACAACTATGGATAGAAGAAACTTTTTTAAATATGCTGGATTAGGCATGGCTGGCGTTGCAGTCAGTGCTGTCAGCAAGGTGGCATTGGCAGCCATCCCGGAAATCATTACCTCTGAGGTGGCTAATACACAAGAGCCACTTTACCCAGATACAGGACGCCCATATCAGCCGGTAGTCACTTTGAATGGCTGGAGTCTTCCCTGGAATATGAACAACGGTGTCAAAGAGTTCCACCTTGTTGCAGAGCCTGTCGTAAGAGAGATTGCACCAGGGATGAAAGCAAATCTCTGGGGCTACAATGGTCAAAGCCCTGGACCGACAATTGAAGTCGTTGAAGGTGATCGCGTCCGTATCTTTGTGACAAACCGCTTGCCCGAGAAAACCAGTGTTCACTGGCATGGCCAGCGTTTACCTAATGGTATGGATGGTGTCAGTGGTTTAACGCAACCGGCCATTGAGCCCGGCAAAACCTTTGTTTATGAGTTCGAGGCCAAACGACCAGGCACGTTTATGTATCACCCTCACGCGGATGAAATGCTGCAAATGGCCATGGGCATGATGGGCAGTTGGATTACCCACCCCAAGAATCCGAAATTTATGCCTGTGGATCGTGATTTTGTGTTTCTGCTTAATGCCTATGACATTGAGCCTGGCAGCTTCACTCCTAAGGTGAACACCATGCTCGATTTCAACTTATGGACTTGGAACAGTCGTGCTTTCCCCGGCATTGATCCTCTCGTTGTTCGTAAAAATGATCGTGTGCGCATCCGCGTAGGGAATCTGACCATGACGAATCATCCCATCCATTTGCATGGGCATGAGTTCGAAGTCACAGGAACAGATGGTGGTTGGGTGCCAAAAACCGCACGTTGGCCAGAAGTAACTACTGATGTTGCCGTTGGTCAAATGCGTGCCATTGAGTTTGTTGCAAACGAGCTTGGCGATTGGGCATTTCATTGTCACAAAAGCCATCACACCATGAATGCCATGGGACACAGTTTCCCCACTATGATAGGTGTGAAACAAGGTGATCTGATGAAAAAGATCACCAACCTCGTGCCTGACTACATGCCTATGGGTGAAACGGGCATGTCTGAAATGACAGACATGTCTGAGATGATGGATATGCCATTACCTAAAAATACATTGCCAATGATGATGGGCAACGGACAATTTGGATCACTTGAAATGGGTGGAATGTTCACGACAGTGAAAGTGAGAGATGGACTTGCCCGAAATGACTATAAAGATCCTGGTGATTATAAACATCCAAGCGGCACGGTAGCGCATGCAGTTGAAGTTGATCTAACCAAGGTTGAACGTCAAAAGCCTCATGTTGAAGGTGAGTTGGAGGTCAATGTCAGGAAGCCGATTAACCATTCTGGGCATTAGTGACGTGATCGGCCTCTGGCCTTAACTAAAGCAAAAAACGGCTTGCAAATGCGCAAGCCGTTTTTGTTATTTACTCCAACGGCCTTGTACCCATTCCCATTGGTGCGTTTCATAATCCCAACGCCAATGTGCTTTATGGGCTGCTCATTAGAACTGGAACGACTGCTCAACACGCTGGAATAACTGCTCAAAATCAATGGAATACACAGGATCGTCCTTGCCCAGGTGTTTCACTGCATAGTTCTGGAAGATCTTGTGCTGCCAGAGCGATATGCCTTCGGCATAGCTGGTATTCAGAGCAGCCACCTCGATGAAACAGGCATCTTCCGGATGCTTGACGAAGATATGGCCAAGATTGGATTCATCGATCCGGATGTCGACATCCAGCCTATCCCCGTATCGACGGCGCAAGTCGACCAGCTCCGAGGAGTTGTAGTCGAGCTTGTTGCAGCGTATGCCCTTATGGGAGAGCTTGGCCATTAGTGGCTTGCCAAGCAGTACCTTGATGACGCTTGGATCCTCCGGCAACGGTGTCGAGGTGATCGAAGCGGTCGAAGCCCAGAATGCTGCTGGCGAGACGTTATCCAGGCCGCTGTGGGGTTTCTGGTGATAGTAATCAGCGACCCATTTGTGGAGGACTTCTTTCAGTGTCGAGATACCGACTACCGCATGATCAGCCGGGTTGTAGTCATGCTTCTCGAAGATATTGCTGAACGTCGTTCCCGGCGTGCCGTAACACACGCCTTCATTCATGGTGCGCATGAATCGCTCGATCTTGCCCTTGAACCATGGGGATTTGCGCGGTGTATAGACGATCTCGATATTGAACGAATGACACGCACGCTCCAGACTATCGCCGTGGAACTCAAGGCCGTTGTCAACCACGAGCTTACGCATGGCGCCGAAAGCCTCCCATTCATGACGGATACTTGGATATTCCGTCCTGAGCGCTGTCTTGGGCCGGAAGGCATGGTCGAGACACCTTGCCACCGTGAGATAGCTTGGGGGCTCAAATCCGATGTAGAGACCCAGGATACAACGCGTATGGCTATCGATACAGATCGTGATCCATGGGCGACCATAAGGGATCTTACCGTCATCGCTCAAGACGAAGAGGTCGAGTTTGGTATGGTCGATCTCAGCGACTTCCAAGCGTTTTTCTGTGACGATATGATTGAGCTTGCCGCGAAACAAGCGGATTGCTGCTGTTCTGCCGTATCGGGCAGCATGACGGTCGAAAGCTGAAAGCGCACGGATCATAGTTCTGACCAAACGTATCGATGGTAGCGGCAATTTCATGCCTTCCGGCCTTAATAGATTCTCATCTGCAACTTCCGTGACTGCATGTTCCCAGGTCCTGACGACCGAGTTCCTTGCTCGCGTAAGGTAAATGCTATCGATCTTGTCCTGCACGATTTCGAGGGTAAGCCTAGGATACCGGCTATTGCGATTACCTTTGTCCTGGTTCTGATCCACAAGCGCGTAAGTATCGCTACCATGACTCAGGAATCGCTTCCGCCAGCGCAGTACCGTCGTCCAATTGGGTTGGCGTTTGGGTTGGTGGCAACGATTCCATATCTTATTGATCGCGGCCTGGATGATTGTCTGGGTAGCAGGCAGGTCTTCCGTCTCCTTCACATAGAGGCGACGGATCTTGGCGTTGTCCCATAGCGCCTCACTGGGTTCAGGCCTGACTGCGATGACCTTGGCACTATCCTCGTTATGTTGGAGAAGATGCGATTTCCTGTCGTCAAAGAAGATCATCTGGCCGTTCTCGTAGAAGCCCATGAGGTCATGGGTGCTGTATTGCCGTAGCAAACCGCTGGCAGCATCCTCGAGCTGCCAGATATCAACGCGAGAACTAACGATGTTGCCTTAGACAAGTCTTTTGGTTGTGAAGTCTTATCCGGAACCTATGAGGTGATTAGCTATATACATACATTGGATTAGCAATGTGCCTGGATAGGCCACGTCCTTTTCATTAGCAGATAAACTCTATGTAATAGCAAAAAACCCGCAAAAGCGGGCTTTTAATTGCAATTTTTGCTGTCGAAGATTGCAGCTTATGCTGTCTTACTTGCAACTTATGGTGCCAGGAACAACAAATGTGGTTAAGTAAATAACCTGCAATCTATACATTAAATAAATCAGCAGATTGCTGTATTGCTCAACGCCATAATCTGCAATCTTTAACCCCATAAGCTGCAAGTTTCAACCCGAGTTTACGCATAAGTTGCAATCATATATGCGAACCCGTATGGATGCATGGAAGTCGTATCCGTAAATAGAATATCAGGCCAATTTAATAATTTTACCCAAATTGCTAATTGCTTTCTCCATTTCGCAGTCCCAGATGTGACCGCAATTGAGCCGTATGAAATTATCAAACTGGCGTTGTGCAGAAAACATGGGACCAGGTGCAACGCTGATTCCATGTGTAAGGCCTTGTCGATGTACATTTAGTGCGCTTACGTTCTTCGGAAGCTGAACCCATAGGAAATATCCACCCGCAGGATTGCTAAGCTTTGTACCTTGTGGAAAATAAGATTCGATGGCTTCGATGAATTTAATCTGTTGTATGAGTAGATTGTGTCTCAACCCTCTCAAATGTCGGTCATATCCCCCTTTGGCAAGATAGGCGCCCAAAGCTTGTTGCGCGGGAACTGACGCAGCGAGTGTAGTGGTAAGTTTAATGCGTTCGACAGCTTGAGAAAATCTGCCTGGGGCAACCCAGCCGATACGGTAACCCGGGGCCAGGCACTTGGAAAAAGACGAACAGTGCATGACCCACCCTTCAGTATCGTAAGCTTTGGCAGGCAGTGGTCTTTTATCACCGAAATAAAGCTCACCATAGACATCATCCTCAATTAAAGGAATTCGATGTTTAGTAAGCAATGCGACCAGATCCTTCTTTCTATCTTCCGGCATCAGGCTGCCAAGGGGATTCTGAAACGTGGTCATTAACCAGCATGCTTTGGGGTTATGTTCTTTGATCGCCAGTTCCATTGCCTCTAAATCAACCCCGAACCTAGGGTGGCTAGGCACTTCGATAGCTTTCAACCCGCTACGCTCGATTGCCTGCAATGCGGCGTAAAACGTAGGGGACTCTACAAGCACCGCATCCCCTGGCTTGGTGACGGCGGATAGACAAATGTTGAGCGCTTCTAGAGCGCCTGCAGTAATGACAATCTCATCAGTAGTAACGTTAAGTCCATCAATAAGATATCTGAGGGCAATCTGTCTACGCAGACCCTCGTCACCAGGGCTCAAATCGCGCACAGTCGTCCATGGATCCATAGACTGAATGGTAGATGCCATTGACCGTGCAAGACTCTTGAGTGGAAATAACAAGGGGCTGGGAAATGCCGAGCCCAAAGGCACGAGCTTCCGAGCACGTATTGAATCCAGAATATCGAAGACCAACTCACTGACATCAACTTGTGTTAATTGGGGCTCAGAGCTGATTTTCGGTTCTGGTAACTGGGGAATTCCTGTTGGCCCGCCGCTGACGAAATATCCTGATTTTTCCCGCGCAGTGATTAGCCCGCGCGCTTCTAACAGGTAATAGGCCTGAAATACTGTAGAAGGACTTATGTCTCGGCTTGAGCTTGCCTGTCTGATTGAAGGCAGCTTGTCTCCTCTGAAGAGCACGCCGTTGCGAATCGATAGCGCTATCTCATCTGCCAGTTCTTCATATTTTTTCAAAGCTGCTCATCCTGCATATGGGTCAATCTATTATGCATCTGATATGGTTTTTTTAATAACTTCTGCTTCTGTTTTTATTTGATGAAATCTTTAACATGGACTCCACTGAAAATTGTGGAGTAGGTCATGCAAGCCGAGGCAGCCTTGTCGGAAAGTAAGGTCAGGAAAGTTATACCGATTATTCCGTATTCCGTAAAAGGTAAATATAGAAACATTAAAACCACTATTCTAATTTTGGCCTATGCATCCTATTTCTCTCTGCCATGGCTGACTTGGCATGGTAGCGATCGAGTTGGGCAGCCATTCCTGTTCGACATCGCCAATTCGCGTTTCCATTTCATGGATGTCACCATCTACCCGCAGGACCTGATGATTTTCATGTTGCTCATGGTATTGGCTGCAGCGATTCTGTTTATTACCGCTACCTTGTATGGTCGAATCTTCTGCGGTTTTTTTTGCTTTCAGACCATTTGGACAGATGCATTCAGATTTATCGAAACCGCAATCCAGGGAGAAGCCCAGGCTCGTATTCGTTTGCGCAAGGAGCCCTGGCATCTTGGAAAAATATACAAGATCGCAACCACCCATCTGCTATGGATAATGTTATCCATAGCTACCGCAGTGACCTTTACCTTGTACTTTGCCGAGGCACCTACACTCATCAAACAAATCATCAGTGGTGATGCTGCGTTGGCTGCTTATACCGCCATTATCACCATCACTGCTACTACATATGTTGCCGCTGGATTTGCGAAAGAAGACGTATGTCGCGTTGCTTGCCCTTACGGCAAGTTTCAGAGCGTGATGCAGGATCCCAGCACTAAAACCGTGCTTTATGACACAGAACGGGGTGAGCGAAAGTTAGGCCGTACAGCGCCAAATAAGGACTTAAAAGATGCAACACTCAGGGAATTGCGAAGCGTAGGCGATTGCATAGACTGTGGTTACTGCGTCAATGTTTGTCCGACTGGGGTAGATATAAGAAAAGGATTCCAGATCGATTGCATATCCTGCGGCTTATGCATCGATGCCTGCGACAACATCATGCAATCCATTCATTTGCCTAAAGGATTAATCAATTTTCGTCCTACAGAGCACGTAGAGAAGGTCGATTCAAGCTGGCGAGAAACAAGCAGGCTGAAGAAATATGGTTACATATCTGTGCTGGTTATCAGCTTTGGATTTCTTGTGTTTAAAGTTACACATCTGGAACCTTTCGTTGCGACGATTCAGCAGCAAGCTCAGCCATTAGTAACAAGATTATCCAACGGTGATCTGAAAATCCGTTACATCATTCGATTGACTAACAAGGGTGCCAAAAACGAAGGGTATGTTGTCACTAGTAAAGGGTTGTCTTCAAGCGCTGTGCCACGATATTTTGAAGTGCCGGCCGGTAAGTCCTACACCTATACTTATGATCTCATTCTCTCATCAGAGGCTGCGCGTCAGCTTCGCAACTTTACCTTAGTTATTTCTCCACGCTCAAGCCCTGCAGAAGCCAAGGAGTACTCATTGGGTTTTGTATCTTCATACATTCAGATTTGAGGTAAAAGATGTCTCTATTACAGATTATTCCGATCAATAAAAAAGATCAGCGAGTTGTTTTAGATAATGGCTTTGTGATTGATATATCCGTAGAAAAGATGTTCGAGGTCGGCATGTATATTCAAAGCAGAAAGATTGGCCTAATCAAATTCAGTGCCTTATCTTCACTCAATAATCTCGAAATCCAACCTTATTACAATCTGGAAGAAATAGCTATTAAGTCAGAAGTCGAGCAATATTCTGAAGACCTTTGCAAAGTCGCAGTTGATCTATTTAGAGTTTATACCAATGGCCGAATAAGAATTACTTCTGACCTGCTGAACGCTGACACAGGTTGTGGGTGACTTTTTCTCAGATTAGTAAACTACGGCAACTTAGTGATGCACAAATTTTCAGCTTATGGTGTCAAAAACAAAATCCCGCATACCTTATGCTCCTTCTAAATCAACCACACTTACTCTCACCACAATTCAAGCAGGTCAAACATCCATCCATAATAATCGCCGCCTTGGTGTGGCACTTGTTACATAACTGCGCACCAGCGGGGAAGCCTTCTGAGTTCACGGGCTCATGGGCGTTTTTTTCCAGGTATTCGGCTTTCTTTTCTTCAATCAGTTTTTTTTGGTGTTCATCAGGGCCAGACTTTTTCAGCATGCCAATTTCTTGCAGGTGCTGTTCCAGCACTTCACCAATTTCAGCGACCAGGCTGGGGACGTATTTACCGCCTTTTTTGAAGTAGCCGCCGCTGGGGTCAAACACGCTGTGGAGTTCTTCAACCAGGAAGGTGACATCGCCACCTTTGCGGAACACGGCCGACATCACGCGGGTGAGGGCGACAATCCACTGAAAGTGATCCATGTTTTTGGAGTTGATGAAAATCTCGAATGGGCGGCGATGTTCTTGGGCCGTGCCTTCATTCATCACGATATCGTTAATGGTGATGTAGAGGGCGTGTTCAGTGACCGGGGTTTTGATTTTGTAGGTATTGCCAACGAGTTTTTCCGGGCGGCTGAGTGGCTCACCCAGTTGTACAACTTCAGCAGATTTCTGCGCGGCCAGCTGCTCAGCTTCAATGGCCTTGGCTTTGTCTTCTTCTGTGACAACATTGTATCCGGTGATTTTCTTTTCAATTTTGAGTGCCATTTGGTATCTCCCTAATTATTCCGCTGAACAGTGTGCATTGCTGGCCGCCTAGTAGTAAGGCATTAAGACCACATCATATAGTAATTTTATTGTGGATGAAACACATTATATAGCGTTAAAAATGGAATGCCGATACTATTGTTGGTGCGGCAGACTTGTAATTGCTACTTAAATTTCAAAGAGCGCATTTTAAGAGATCAAGCGTTGGAAAATAATTATGCATGTTGCATTAGATTCTATGCAACGCATTAAAACTTTGTCAGAATGGCTATGTGGCCGCAGCCTTTAATAGACGCGGTATCCCGTAGATTGCGCAATCTACATTAACCAGTGATAACACTGGGGTCAGGTTCAAATTTTGATCAACAGAACAAGAGAAAGCGCTATCAAGGATCTGAAGTTTGATCCACATGATCTTGCCTGTGAAGAATTACGCCATGTTTACCGTGGCAAAACCAGTGGCAAGCTGATTGTGTTGTTCAGCGGTGCTGTGGCGGCAAGCATGCTGGCGTGGGATATCGGATGGGTGTATGCCGCAGTCTGGTATGCCTGGTTGCTCATTGCCCATGCCTGGCATTGGTGGCTGGGCCGTCTGGATTGGTTTTCAGCAAACGTCAGCATAGAGCTGGCGCGCATTAATCACCATGTCATGGCGGCCGCGGTAGCAGGACTTGGCTGGGGGGCACTTTCAATTGCGCTGCCGTTGTTAAGTCGACCGAGCAAGGCTGCCATACTCATTATCTTATTAATTGCGGTCGTGATGGCGTTGCCGCGTCTGGTAGTTTTTCTTCCTGTTTTCTTTGCTTTTGCTGCAGGGGTCTATGTACCGCTCTTGCTCGCTGCCCCTTTCCTTGATTATGAAACCTTGCACATGGTGCTGGTGATGGTGATCGTAGTAGGTGCAACCCTTTGGGCCACGGCACGGGAAGTGCGGAAGATTCTGATAGATGTACTCTTGAAGCAGGTTTCTTCGGAACAGGCTTCCTGGGAGGATCGGCTGACCGGCATTGGCAATCGACGAAGTTTTGATGCCAATCTCGCTGTCGCCTGGGCTCAGGCTTCACGTGCAAAAGTGCCTCTCTCATTAATGATGGTGGATGTGGACTTTTTCAAGAAATTCAATGATACCTATGGCCATCAGGCTGGTGATGTTTGTTTGAGGAATGTCGCTGCGGCACTTGACGGATGCGCGCGCAGAGCTGGGGATTCTGTCACTCGCTACGGTGGTGAGGAGTTTGCCGTCGTGTTGTTTCATACCTCATTGAACGAGGCGAAAAATATCAGCGGGAATATGCTAACAGCCGTTCGCAAACTGAATATTCCACATGAGCAATCTCTTCATGAAGTCGTGACAATTTCCATGGGTGTTGCGACTGTAGTGCCATCAATAGAAGATGAAATGCAGGATTTGGTTGAGGCTGCGGATAGGGCACTCTATCGAGCCAAGGAGAGTGGGAGAAACCGTGCTGAGTGGCAGATGCTGGATTAAGGGCATGGCGACAGTGAGTTATTAAAGACCAATATGCCAATATCGTCATGGCAATATGGAAACCGTGACAATGTTGTCAATTTATCGACATTTCAGATGTAGGGGGTACGTTAGAAAATTTATCCTCTATTGAGCCGTGAAAATAAACAATGTAATTTAATCAATAGGTTGTATTTATTTTATGTAAGAATTTTTGGACTAAGAAAAAAAATAAATACTGGCATGTTGATTGCAATTGTAAGAGTGCAATAGTAATAAATGTTTGAGTAGTAAGCCCTGGCAGGGTGATTTAGCATGCTTTAGGTCCTCTTTTCGAGTGATCAAAGCTCATCGGGGGGTGATAAAACATTCTGTCAGGGTTAATTTAAATCGGTTTTAAGCCGATAGCTCAATCAGGGCAATTGTCCAAATTTAAGTGTGGGGAAAATCATGAACAAAATTATTAAAGCAACAGTTCAACATTTCATTCGTGATGAGGAAGGTGCTAGTGCCATTGAGTATGCATTGATTGCAGCCATGGTGGCGATTGCACTCGTTGCGTTTGTCGAGCCAATCAATTTGGCGATTACCGGAATTTTCACAGATATTCAAACGGCGCTCACGCAGTAAGTGCTGACAACAGCTGCTGCTCGTTAGCAGCTGCCCTCAAAATTTACATCATGTCTCTCTTAGAGATGATCGTGGTCGCTTGGTGCCTGCTGGTCTGTGCAAGCGACATGCTTGCGCGCCGCATTCCCAATAGTCTCACCGTTGGGGCGAGTCTGTTTGCTATTGCACATCTACTTCTCACAGGACAGACCATATTAGGTATGGAATGGCAGTCAGCCTTGATTGGCGCAGCTGCCAGCCTGATTCTGACAGTGCCGGCATATGCAACCAGGATACTGGGCGCTGGCGATGTGAAGTTATTTCTGGCGATTGGATTGATCGGCGGTTGGTATTTAGCACTGTTTACCTATGTCTTGGCATCCATCATTACGGTTTGGGTCGGTGTCACTTGCCTCGTATATTCTCGTATTGCGCATCACCAGACAAAACCGGGTAGGTGGATTCCATTTGGTGCAGCATTAAGCGCTGGGCTCCTACTTGCAATGGGGGTGACAAAATGATGCATCAGCTACGACATGGTATCCGGCGACAACCCAAGGCCCAAAAGGGTGCAGCTGCCATTGAGTTTGTCATGCTTTTCCTCCTGTTTTTTGCACTTTTCTATGCGCTTGTTAATTATGCCGTTGTCATGCTGATGCAATCGGCATTTGTCCATGCAGCTGAGGAGGGTGCACGCGCTGCTATAGCTGTAGATCGTCTGGCGTATGCAAACAATCTGGCTTATCTAAGTAATGGTGTGGATCCCAGAGTTCGCAGTGTTGTGGGTGATTCATTGAATTGGCTTCCAGCCAAACCCAAAGAGAAAGTGCTTGGTGCTGGTAATAATCAGGTGCAGCTCACCATGAACGGTAATCAACTGACGGTAAGGGTTGTTTACAGCGGATATGCCAATGATCCCATTATTCCGATGTTGACCTTACCTGTCATCGGCCAGATTCCCAGAGTACCTGCCGACTTGGCTGGCACTGCTGTGATTGAGCTTTAGCGAGTTTAGAGAAATCAGGTGCGCATATGAACAGTAAATTTCTGCGAGTAATGGGTGTACTGATGGTGATCGCGGCTATCGTGACAGCATGGATGGGTTACCGCATCAGTAACAAGCAGCCAGTATCTGCTGTAGAGGTGGTGGTGCCTAGCTATTCACAAGTTGTTGCACGAGATGATATTCCGGCAGGCAAGCTGCTAACGGCAGATGATTTGGAGCTTGTCAGTACACAGCAATATGACAAACGGACGTTCAGTGATCCACAGGAGCTGGTCGGTAAAGTCACGGTAATGGCAGTGATCAAGGGGGTGCCATTCAAGGCTTCGCATTTTCCAGCTGCAGGCGCATTTGCACAGGCTCTGGCTGCTAATGAACGTGCAGTTGCGATCAAGGTGAACGAGGTGATAGGTGTGGGTGGCTTCATCAAGCCTGGTGATTATGTCGATGTATTGTTGTATTTGCGTGCTGATCGTGAAACTGGAGAAGTCAGTTCTGCGCAGGTTGTGTTGAGCAATGTAAAAGTCCTTGCTTATGGGGCATTAATCACTGAACCAGATATGAAGCAGGAAGATGAGCTGACACAGCCTACTTCAAATAAATTGGGTACAGGCAACAGTCGTGCTGATAACAAAAAGGAAAAGGATAGCCGCTCTGCCATTCTCGCTGTTGCTGATCAGGACGTTTCTAAACTGATGCTGGCAGAAAGCACGGGCCTGTTACGGTTAGCACTAAGAGGCGGGTCTTTACCCGTTAATGATGTAACAAGCAGCAATCAATTTATCAGGCTTGGGGACGTCGCTCAGCCATCAGGACAACAAGTATCTCTCCATTCCAAATCATTGGTGGCTCCCTCTGTATCTGCAGTGAAAAAGAAATCAGGTGCCACCGCCAATACCCGTGAACGCGTCATTATCCACCGTGGTGAGAAGGTGGAAGTTGTAAATGTGGCAAGGTAACCATCAGAAAGACAAGGGTTAATCATGGCAAAGAACAAATTTAAGTGGTGGATGCTGATTACCTGCATATGGAGTCTTGTGAATTTTGCGCATGCCGAAGATGTAGATGAGATGAGCCTGGAAACTGGAGGCCAGCAGGTTTATGCGCATGTAAACCCTGTGAAGCGTGTTGCAGTTGGTAATCCAGCAATTGCTGGAGTCACCATGCTGACTTCGCGCAATATTCTGGTCATGGGCAATCAAGTAGGGACAACGGAAATTTTGGTTTGGGAAAGTGAAAAGGCCGCCAATCCTGCCAAGAAAATCAAGCTGGTTGTGAGTGCCAGCACGGGGCTTGAAAAACAGCGATTACAGTTTTCACGCTCGATCAATGTACTGCCTGCAGGGGGAACGGTGGCGATTTCTGGCGAGGCAGACTCTCTGGAGACGCATGCTTTGGCAAGACAGGCGATAGACAAAGAGAGTCAGAGTCCCATCGATATGACTGTCAGTGGCTTTGATAATCAAGTGCAAATTGATATCAAGGTAGTTGAAGTCAGCAAACAGAATATGATGCGCGCAGGTTTGTTTCTCGGTAAGAATCGTCGCAATTCAACGATTGCGATTGGGTCACCGGGGACTCTGAGTGGCGTTCAAAGCGGTGACAACGGGTTTGTGCTGGACAGTGCATCTGGATTTTTGCCGAATGTAAATGCATTCAATTTTGTAGCGGGTAATGCAGGCAGAGGTTTGCTTGGCACACTGAGCATACTTGAGGCGAATGGGTTTGCGTACACGCTGGCCGAACCCAGCCTGACGGCGCTTTCAGGGCAAAGTGCGACTTTTCTGGCTGGTGGTGAATTTCCAGTGCCTATCCGAGCAGGTGCTGGTGGAGATAGTACTGTCACGATTCGCTACAAGGAATATGGTGTTCGTCTGATGCTGACACCTACGGTGTTGGATGCCAATAGAATTTTTCTGAAAGTCTCACCAGAAGTCAGTGAGCTGGATTTTGCCAATGCGGTGCAAAGTGGTGGTGTTGCTGTTCCGGGATTACGAGTAAGGAGAACCGATACCAGTGTTTCACTTGGTGATGGTGAGAGCTTTGTCATTAGCGGCCTCGTCAGTCGCAATACGCTGCAGAATGTGGATAAGGTGCCTGGACTAGGGAGCTTGCCAATTATCGGGGCATTTTTTCGCTCAACGCGGTTTGATCTTGAAGACAAGGAACTGCTGATGGTTGTAACGCCTTATCTGGTGAGACCTATGGCAAAGGACGCTTCAAAGCCGGCAATGCCTGGCGGTAATCTCCGTGAGTACAACCCTAGCTTTAGTGATTTGTTTTTCCAGAAGGGCGCCAAGCCTGATACTGGAATCCCCGCCACCGGTTTTTCGAGGTAATGATGATGAGTGAGCGAAACAGTTACATTTCCATCACACATACTCAGGAATGCCTGCAATGGCTTGTTCAGTCATTAAAGGATGAGGGTGAGGTCATTCCCTCTGATGCTACTTCAATTGAGCGTGTGGTGCAGTTGTCAGATGCAATAGGAGCAGCCGCAATTTTTGTGCAACTGAATTCTTTGGAATACCGGCAGGAAACTTTGCTGATGGAAGGGATCATTACTGCCAAACCGTTTTTGCCGGTGATTGTTGTGGCCGATTCAATAGATCAGAATTTGCTGTTGACTGTGATGCGTCTGGGCGCACGGGATTTTATCAAGATTGGTACGCGAGCAAGTGAAGTGGTGGCTGTGGTTAAGCGTTTAATACCTCGAGATGGCGCACTCCCCTCCTTGCAAGCGGATCAGGGTGGCAAGATTACTGCGGTCATCAGTGCGCGGCCTGGCAGCGACTCTCCGATGTTAGCGCTGCACTTGGCCTTAGCGCTGCATGAAAATGAGCCAACACTTTTGCTGGATTTGGGTGTGCCTCATGGTGATGCGATGTTATATCTCGGCCTCACTGCATCTTATAGTTTTATTGATGCTATTCGCAGTCTACGACGTATTGATTCAACGCTTATACAAACTGGGTTTGGTAAACACAAAAGTGGCTTGACTGTACTCTCCATGCCAGAAGACCCTTGGAATGGGGCGCAATTCACCTCAGCAGATGTATATGTACTGTTACGTACATTACGCCGTCATTTTTCCAGAATTGTCATCAATCTTGGTGGAATGGCTCGATCAGATTTTCTCATGTTGTTATTGGGTAATGTGGATCAAGTCATTTTGCTGCTGGAGCAAAGCGTACCAAGCTGTAGACAGAATATGCAGTTGCTCAAGCACCTGCGTGAAGAGAAGGTACCTCTCAACAATGCAGGGTTGGTGGTGGATCATTATTTATCAAAAATGCCGCCTGATGCCGAAAGCATAGCGCAGTCTTTTGGACTGCCATTGCTTGGCACTTTGTCCTCATCTGGAATGGCGCGGCTGGCTACGATGAATTCTGGAGAAAGCATGTTTGAGTTATCTCCACATGATCCATACACCATGAGTATAAGAAAGCTGGCAGAGAATATGCTGGACGCTCCTGTCACTGCAGTTGCCCATAAACCAGGCCTGTTTGGAAGGCTTATGGCGGCAATAAACCCTGCGGGTGATGCAACTTAGGAGAGTGGCGATGGACTTTCAGCTATATGGATTTGATTATGGTCTAAAGCAGGCAGAAGATTATCAGGAGCTCAAGTTTAATCTGCATCAGCATCTGATTGCAGAAATTGAACGCGACCATATCGGTTTACTTGATTTGGCGCGAGGAGAAATAGCTGCCTACGTGCGTGAAAAGGTCGTTGCTTATATAGCAGAACGACGATTACCCATCAGCGGTTTCGATCTGGAAAATCTTGTGGAAGAGGTGGTCGATGAGCTGGCAGGTTATGGCCCGCTGGAGAGTCTGATCAAAGATGATCGCATCAACGATATTTTGGTGAATGGCCCCAGAAAAATTTTCATAGAGAGAGATGGAAAACTCGAAACTACAACCCTGAGATTTATTGATGATGATCATGTTTTGAGAGTGATTAGACGTATCCTTGCTCATTTGGGACGTCGCATAGATGAATCCAGTCCGATGGTGGACGCCAGACTACCTGATGGTAGTCGCGTCAACGCAATCGTTCCACCTTTGGCCTTAAATGGCCCTTGTCTATCTATTCGCAAGTTTCGTAAACAACCCTTGCTATCAGGCGATTTGCTCCAATACGGTACGCTCGATAATGAGATGTTGGCGTTTTTGTCGGCTGCAGTAGAGCGTCGTTGTAATCTTATTGTGAGTGGAGGAACAGGCGCTGGTAAAACAACGCTGTTGAATGTCTTGAGTCGATTTATTCCTCACAGTGAGCGAATAGTGACAATTGAAGATGCTGCTGAATTGCAACTAGAACATGATCATGTGGTTCGATTGGAAACCAGACCACCCAATATTGATGGCAGTGGAGAAATTACTGCGCGCGAACTGGTAAAAAACTCGTTACGTATGCGTCCGGATCGTATTGTGCTGGGTGAGGTGCGTGGTGAAGAGGTGATGGATGTGCTTCAGGCCATGAACACAGGACATGACGGGTGTATGAGCACGGTGCATGCGAATAATCCTGAAGACGCCATGTTGCGGTTCGAGATGCTGGCTGGACTGGCAAATTTTCAGGGTACAGAAAGCACCCTGCGCAAAATGATTGCCGCTGCGATAGAACTGGTCGTGCAGATTGCACGTATGCCAAATGGGCAACGCAAAGTCGTTTCGATTACCGAGGTTGTTGGTGTGCGAGATGGGCATTTTGTGCTCAATGAGCTGTACGCGAATGACTCAGCTAACGGACGATTTGCGCATCCTGCAGTTCGCTCATGCAATCCTAAATTATCAGATTTGCCATTCAGGCGGCAGATATGAATACACTGGGAGTCACTATCCTTCTTTTTGCAGTCTTCATTTTCTTGCTTGCTATATGGATGATCAGGTACAGCAAGGAGGCGCGTTTTAGAGAACGGATGATGGATCATTTCAGAGAGGTGCTGCCTCATGGCGCCACCGTCTCAGGTGTGGCACCAGGTAAGCGCGAGAGTTATTGGCACCAAATCAAGGTGCGTGCCTCGATATTTGCTGGATTTGAGTTGCAAAAAAAACATGTCGTCGTAATTCCTGCAGCGTTTGCGTTGACAGGTTTATTTGGCTGGTTTGTGTATGGATGGGTCGGCGCATTCTTGATTTTTGGTACCGCTGCATTCATTTTTGGATTCTTGTTGCCCTACAGTCGCCTGCGTCGTCGTCAGGCACAAATTGTTGCTCAGGTTCCCCTCTTTATCGATCAAGTCTTACGCAGCCTAAGTACCGGACGAAGCCTTGAAAGTGCAATGCGCTTTGCCTCGGATGAGTCACCTCCACCACTGCGCCACATTCTCGATCGTGTCATTCGCGCAGCAGACTTGGGCGCCGACATGGTTGAATCACTGACTGAAGCAGCTCGACTGCATGGTTTGCGAGAGCTTCACTTGATAGCGCTGGCTATGCGAATCAGTAACAACTATGGCAGTAGCCCACGAGATATGCTGGATAGCGTAGTGAAAATGGTACGTCAGCAGGAATTGGCACGTAGAGAGTTGGCTGCCATGACCGGAGAAACGAGAATATCGGCCTGGGTGCTTGGCCTGACCCCAATTGCGATTGCAGCTTACATCATGATGATGAATCCGAATTATCTGAATATGCTACTGCAAGACCCTACAGGCCAAACCATGATGATCGCTGCGCTGATACTTCAGGGTTTTGGCGGATTCATACTCTGGCGAATGTTGCGGAGCGTTTGACAATGAATCTTCTTTGGTGGATCACCATATTGTTCATGTTGTTAGCTGCAGGGCTTTTGCTGTTCAGCGCACAGCAGGATAGCCATCCCAAACATATTCAGCGGCGTTTTCGGGAAGCCTTGCAACAAGAAGGTATCAATATATCCGCACGCGTAGGCCCGCTGGATCTTGAGGAGCTTCTGGAGCATACACTCGGAAAAGTATCGCAGAGTGAGATGGCCGAAATGCAGCGCCTGTTAATTCAGGCAGGTTGGCCAGGGGCCAAGGCCAAATTTACATTCTTGCTGATGGCATGGCTACTGCCTCTGGCGCTTGGTTTTGCAGCAGCGTTTTATGCCGTGCTGAACCATGAGTCTTGGCTCAATGTGCTATTTCATCTGCTGTTTGTTTTTGCGGCAACTTTCGTCCTGATTCGACGTTTGCTGCGATGGAAAGCCCAGAAACGCAGGGATGCAATACGGAAAGAAGTCATTCCGTTTTTGCACTTGCTTCGCATGCTATTTGAAGCTGGTATGTCGATGGAGCATATATTGCTGGTGATTGAGCAACAAGGCCGGGAGTTGATACCAAATCTTGCTGATGAGTTGCATGCCGTGATCAAGCGGATACAAGCAGGTCAGGACAGAGCGGATGCGTTAGCAGAAATGGCAACACCACTTGAGGTGCCAGAACTGAATGATACGGTCGCAATGTTGAAGCAAGTGACACGTTATGGCGGCAACATTAGAGAGTCGTTGACGGAATATACGGAATTGGTTGAGCAGCGTCAGGTATCTGAGTTACGTGAATACGTCAGTAAATTATCAGCCAAGATGACGGTGGTGATGATTCTATTTCTCTTCCCGGCATTGATGATATTTTTGGCAGGACCTGGCTTTGTAGGCTTGGCAAAGGCCCTGAAGGGGGTGAGTGGCTTATGAAATTGATCACGATGATGATAGCCATGTCAGTGATATGCATACATGGATGGTCGCCTGCATTGGCTGCTGATTTCAATAAAAAACCTGCAAAACAAGTGAAAAATGCGTCTGATATTACCTGCGCAGAGCTGAGTGCGGAAGAAGGCACAAGGTTGGGATTGATACGACAGATGCTAGTTGATGGAAAACCTCATGCTGCCATAGCGCATCTTGATGCTGCCAAAATCAAACATGAACATTCTGAATTACTTCGTGCAGATGCCTTGAGACAAACTGATCGCACGACTCAGGCACAATCAATTTATGAGCAGTTGCTGCCCACCTGCGTTTCTGGATATGCCTATCGTGGCTTAGGCCTGATTGCCAGTCATGCCGGCAATACTCCGCAAGCGCTCGTTCATCTTAAAGCGGCAAGTCATTCACTTCCAACTGAGCATACAATTCGTAATGACCATGCCTACGTTTTGATGCAGTCGGGCGACTATGAATCTGCTCTGCACGAGTTTCTGACAGCGTTAGAGTTGGCACCAGAGTATCGACAGGCCGCACATAATCTAATTTTGCTGCTGTATCAGAAAGGCGATATAGCGAGAGCTGAGACGTTTGCGAGCCAGTTTGGTGTTGCTAAAGAACAAATGGAACATTTGAAATTGCTCGCACAGGAAAATCAAGTAGCAACGCCTTGATAGGTGAGGAGGCCATCATGAAGCAAATCATTCTTCTAATATTGACGGTATGGTTGGGCATGAGTCACGCTCTGGCCAAAGATACAACCGAAATAAGTTCGCCTTCGATAGAGTCTTCCGAACTATCACCTACACAACAATGGTTGGAATTGCAGCGTTCTGGAAAGTCGGCTTCTTCTAACTCTCAGCCGATGTCTGGCGAGGCAATGGAAAAAGTGCATCAGCGCTATATCAAGAGCTTTGAAAAGCCAATTCCGGAGTTCTACGAGCATGAAATGCCGGTCACCCGTTAATTACCAATATCAGTCCGGTGCGATTGGACTCGCAGGGGTATTGATTCTTCTGATGGCTGTGCTGTTTACTGCACTGGTCGTGGATAGTGGCCGATTATGGATGCAGCAGCGCCATCTGCAAGCCATTGCAGATATGGCTGCCATCCATGCTTCACGACATCTTGGCTGTAACGCTAATCTACAAAATGTTATCCAGATGGCGCAGCAGGCAGCTATCAATAATGGTTTTGGGGGGCAGCTGGCTGAGAATCCCAATCAAGTGCTGCTCGGCAGTGTCGATACCCTGCAAGGGATTCGGCAATTTACTGCCAATGGCAGTAGTGAGGCAGTGTATGTTCGAGCAACAAGAGAGGTGCCAAGCAGTCTGGTTGCCGGAGGCCTGTTCGGTGGGACGGTGTCGCTCAGTGCCGAAGCAGTGTCTGTCTCCGATCCACCACTCGCAGCGTTTGGAGCAGGTAGTTTTACCGCCTCGCTCAATTCTGAACAATCAGTATTGCTGAACGGATTGTTGGGCAATATGTTGGGGGCACCACTTAATTTGGGCGTGCTGACATATCGAGGAATTGCTGACACCAGAATTACGTTGCAGGATATGCTTGAGGTTTCTGGGCAGGCCGGTACGCTGGATGATCTGCTGGATACCAACATGCAAGTTGGGGATCTGCTTGAGTTATTTGCGAATGCAGCAGGCCAGAATGGTGCAGCTGACTTGCAAGCCATTGCTGCCATGCAAACCATTGCCGGTGTTGCAGTAAATAACGCTGCTGTAAGATTGGGTGATGTGCTTGCAGTGACGACGCCAGATAGTAATGCAGCAGCCACAGTGGGCTTAAATGCGTTGTCGCTGATTACCACTGCAGCCATGATTGCCAATGGCGCAAATGCAGTGAATATTCCTTTGGCAGTCAACATTCCGTCAATATCAAGTATTAATGCCGAAGTAAATATCATTGAGCCGCCACAACTTGCGATTGGACCTGCAGCTGGCGATGGCGATTTATGTACGATAGTGCGTACAGCACAGGTTCGGACGCGTGTCGCTGTGCTGGTCAATATTCCTTTATTGGCGCGTATTGATCTTGCGCTTGGTGTCGAGGTTGCACAAGGTGCTGCTGGATTACGCAGTATTCAGCAGGGTGATGGTGAAACAGAAGTCGAAATCGAGGCCAGCCCTGGTATTGCGGCCTTGGCACTCACTAATAACGCTGGTACTGGGCCAGCTAGAATTTCAACACTTTTGAATATTCCAATTGCGGATATAGGTTTGAATCTTCCAGTCCAGCCAACGGATTCACAAATTCTTGAGTACTTGGTTGAACACCCAGTTGAAGATCATTTGCCTCAGACACAGTCGATCGACAGTCCGCTAGGGAATAGTCTTGAAAATGCGTTAAGTCAGCCCAGCGCATTGAATGTGACAGTCCTGAGTGTATTGAACCTAGGGCTCGTCAATAATGTTGTTTCTACCATTGTGAGGCCACTATTGGCTGAGATTGGAAGGGTGCTGCTTGACCCTCTCCTTGATTTATTGGGAATACGTGTAGGTGGTATGGATGTCACCTTGGATGACGTGCACTATCGTCAGGCCAGACCCTTGGTTATTTAGCGACGAGCAATATAGAAACAAAAAAGCCGGGGATCCCCGGCTTTTATTGCATAGCATCACTAGAATTTTCCGTAGTAACCTTCCTTCAAGGCGTCATACAAGTTTGCGGCTGAGTGGATCTCACCGTCGTATTCAATTTCTTCATTGCCTTTGACTTCAATCACTGAGCCATCGTCCAGCGTAAACTTGTAAGTGGTGTTTTCCAGATCCTTCTCGGTAACGAGCACACCCTGGAAGGCTTCTGGGTTAAAGCGGAAGGTCGTGCAACCCTTGAGGCCTTTGTCGTAAGCGTATAAATAGATGTTCTTGAAATCCTCGAAGTCGTAATCAGTCGGTACGTTGATGGTTTTCGAGATCGAGCTATCAATCCATTTCTGTGCGGCGGCCTGAATATCGACGTGGGCCTTGGCCTGAATACTAGAGGAGTCCAAGAAGTACTCTGGCAATTGTTCTTCCGGTTTGTCGGAGAACGGCATGGCACTTGGGTTCACCAGCTCGCGATAGGCCAGCAGTTCATAGGAGAACACATCGACCTTCTCTTTGGATTTCTTGCCTTCACGAATCACATTGCGGTTGTAGTGATGGGCAAAAGAAGGCTCAATGCCGTTACTGGCGTTGTTAGCTAGGGACAGTGAAATGGTACCGGTCGGCGCAATAGAGCTGTGATGCGTGAAACGTACGCCGGTTTTGGCAATTTCCTTGCGCATTGATTCCGGGAACTGCTGCATGTACTTGCTGTAAAGGCCCATCAGCACCTTGCCTTTGACCTTGCTGCCGAGCTTGATGCCATCCGCCTTCATTTCCGGGCGCTTGGCCAGCATGTCAGCAGTGATTTCAAACTCTTCTTCCATGATGGGGGCAGGGCCTTTTTCTTTGGCGAGTTCTACGCCTACTTCCCAACCTACTTCGGCCATCACTTTGGTCACTTCTTCAGTGAATTTGAGTGAGTCAGCCTCACCGTACTTCATTCTGAGCATGGTCAGGGTAGAGCCCAGGCCGAGATAGCCCATGCCATGCCGACGCTTACGGGCGATTTCATCACGCTGCTGCTGCAGCGGCAGGCCGTTGACTTCTACTACGTTGTCCAGCATCCGGGTGAAGGTGGCGACGACTTCACGATATTCATCCCAATCAAAATAGGCTTTATCGGTAAATGGCTGGCGCACGAACTTGGTCAGGTTGACCGAGCCGAGCAGGCAGGCACCGTAGGGTGGCAGTGGTTGTTCACCGCAAGGGTTGGTGGCGCGGATATTTTCGCAGAACCAGTTGTTGTTCATCTCGTTAACCCGGTCAATCAGGATAAAGCCGGGCTCGGCAAAGTCGTAAGTGGAGGACATGATGACATCCCACAGCCGACGTGCCTTGATGGTTTTATAAACACGGCAAGCGACCTTGCCATCGGATTCACGGGTCAGGTATTTGCCCTTGACTGGCCATTCACGCCATACCACCTGCGCGGCATCTTCAAGATCCAGACTGTCTACACGGGCCTCTTTTTCGGTCACCGGGAAAGCCAGTTTCCATTCGCTGTCGGCCTTCACGGCCTCCATGAACTCTTTGGTGATCAGTGTGGACAGGTTGAACTGGCGCAAGCGGCCAGCTTCACGTTTGGCCTTGATGAAATCGGTAACGTCAGGGTGAGAGATATCAAACGTGGCCATTTGTGCGCCACGGCGGCCACCGGCGGATGACACGGTGAAGCACATCTTGTCGTAAATATCCATGAAGGACAGCGGGCCGCTGGTGTAGGCACCTGCGCCGGCGACAAATGCACCCTTGGGGCGCAAGGTTGAGAATTCGTAGCCAATGCCGCAACCAGCTTTCAGGGTTAGACCTGCTTCATGCACTTTTTCCAGAATACCGTCCATGGAGTCTTCCACTGTGCCGGAAACCGTGCAGTTGATGGTGGAAGTAGCTGGCTTGTGCTCTTGTGCGCCAGCATTGGAAGTAATGCGGCCAGCAGGAATTGCGCCGCGGCGCAGTGCCCAGAGAAACTTGTCAAACCAGAGTGCGCGCTTTTCTTCAGTCTCTTCTGCGTCAGCCAGTGCACGCGCAACACGCACATAGGTATCGTCGATCGTGGCATCCAGAAAATCCCCTTGCTTGGTCTTCAGGCGGTATTTTTTATCCCAGATATCTAAAGAAACAGACTGTAGGGGGACTTCTTTTTCAGTCTCCTGGGATACTTTCACGGCCTTGAGCATGGGGGGTTCCTTCCTGAGTATGCTGTATTTTTTGTATGCTGCGTTTTTATTAAAAACAGGTTCACACCACAATATATTGTGATTGAACGTAAAGTTATGTCATTTTGTAGTGAGCGTCAATTAATTTTTCTTATTATTTTTCTGGCTTGAAAGTGCAAAACTATTGACAGCCAGACTGGCTTGCAAGGGTGCAAAGGTAAGTACTTGCTTACTCTGTAAAAAATCATGATGCCGGTTTTCTCGTGCTTGTCGATGTATGAGAAAATCCAAGCATGCCAAGACTCCTTTATACGCTTCTGATTTATCTGTTGCTACCCTTCACGCCGATAAAATTGCTATGGCGTAGTATTCGGCAGCCTGAGTACCGCCAGCACATGGCTGAGCGCTATGGTTGCTATGGAAACAAACCCCAACAGCCGGTCATCTGGCTGCATTGTGTTTCACTGGGAGAAACGCGCGCAGCCGCACCGCTGGTGCAAAGCCTGCTGCAGGCGTATCCAACGCATCGCATACTGCTCACGCACGCCACCCCCACGGGACGCGAAGCAGGTGAGCAGCTGTTTGGTGATCAGGTAGACCGCGTGTACCTGCCTTACGATACTCCGGGCGCAGTGGCCCGCTTTCTTAAACATTTCAAACCGGCAGTCGGCCTGTTATTGGAGACTGAACTCTGGTTTAACCTGATTGCGGGCTGTCATCAGCGCAGTATTCCAGTTTTGCTGGTCAATGCGCGCCTTTCAGCACGCTCGGCAAAAGGCTATGCGCGCGTTGCCGGTTTGACCCGGCAAGCATTACAACAATTGACGGCAATCGCTGCACAAACCGAAGCGGATGCTGCGAGACTGCAGCAACTGGGTGCAGCGGCTGTTTCCATCTGCGGCAATCTCAAGTTTGATGTCAAGCCGCCTGAAGATGCGGTAGAACGTGGTCTTGCACTCCGGCAATTGCTGGGCAAGCACCGCCCGGTATTTCTGGCTGCCAGCACACGGGATGGCGAAGAAGATTTGATACTGGATGCCATGCAACAACTAAATGACCCCAATCTACTCACGGTGATTGTGCCGCGCCATCCACAGCGATTTGATAGCGTGGCTGAGCTACTTAAAAAACGTGGCACCCGGTTTCAACGGCGGTCTGAAATTGTGTCGTCAGGGCCGGAGGCGCAGCTAGACCAAGGCGCTGCTGCTGATGAGGTGCGCTTGAAGCCAACAACAAACATCCTGCTGGGGGATACCATGGGTGAGATGTTCACCTACTATGCGGCCTGTGATGTGGCGTTTATTGGCGGAAGTTTGCTGCCATTTGGCGGCCAGAACCTGATTGAAGCCGCCATTATGGGTAAGCCTGTGCTGGTGGGGCCTTATACCTTCAATTTTGATTGGGTGGCTGAGGCGGCAGTGCAATCAGGCGGGGCGATCCGCGTGCATGATGTCAGCATGCTCGCTGCTGCCGTGCAGCAATTGCTGATGGATCAAGTGAAACGCATACAGACCGGCAATGCCGCACTGCGTTTCAGCCAGCAGGAAGTGGGTGCTAACCAACGTTTATTGACGCTGGTACAGGGTGTGCTGGGGTGATGGAAACAACAGCTTCATTTGGGATGACTACAGCGACGCAAAGATAATTTGGGCCTAATCCACCAAAAGCTGAAATTACGAATTCTCAATTTGTAATGCCGATCATTGCCACTATCCATGCCAAAAGTAGCAATTGCACTGCCATCAGGCTGTGGTGAGAATGCGTTAAGCAGATGGCTGATATATGGCCCACCCAACTGGCGTGAAGATAGGATACGTAGGTGCTCATCAGTCAAAATGAAATGCGTCATTTCTTCATATGGGCAATCCCAATCCGTGACAAACAGAAAATATCCCGCTTGGGTTTTGTATTGATGCAACAAGATATAGCCCGGTAAGGTGAGGGTTGTGGGCGCGCCATGTTTGAGCAAACGGGTTTTGAGCGGCCATTGTTCATAAGGGCCGTCATGCGTTTCAAGTGAGAAAATATCAATCTTTTCCAGCATTATTAAATCACTTGCAGAGCATTGACCAACACGACCTCACAGGCCCCTGCACCTACATCTTCTCGTGTCAGTGAGCTGCGCCAACGCCATCCATCCGGATGCCGCACTTCAATCAGAAACCCTTCAATACGTACCACCTGACCCTTGCGAACAGATTTCAAGCGCTGGGCAATCTCGTCATTTGCTGGAACCATGTGCATATTGGCGCTGTGGGTTTCAATCTCGCGCCGTGGAATAGGAAAGTTGTCTGTGCGCCAGTGATACCAGCGATTGCTTTGACTGATTTGAATCTGTTGCAGGATAGACTCATCCGACATGCGGCCCCAGCCCAGTGCTAAATCAATCGGTGAAAGCGCTGCTTCTCTGTCAGTAAAGTAACTTTTGGAGGATAACACGCGGGCGCGCAGGCTGAATTGCTCTAGTGGAATAATCTGATACTGATTGATCCGGATGTCTTGGCGACTTGTATGGGGGCTTCTGCCGCCATGACGCCTGGGCCATACTCAACGGCACGTTTTTGCCAGTGCTGGTAAGCGCCAAAACTGATGATTAAAACAAAGGCAAGCGCTTTCCAATTCATAGGCAGCTGACCAAAAATGCCTATCTGATGAGTTTGCTGAGTTGCTTGAAGGTATCTCCTTCTGCTTTCCCCAGCCATTCAAAGATGATGGATTCTGCGTTGCTGACGATGACGCCAGCTTGCCTAAGACGTAATAAGGCATTTGCTTTATGTTGAGGGTTGCGAGAGAGCACAGCATCCTCAGCGACAAACACCTGCCGCCCCTTGGCCTGCAGTGCCAGCGCTGTTTGCAGAATACAGATATGGGCTTCTATGCCGGCGAGAATGATCTGAGGACGATCCGTGGTGAGTTTCTGACAGAAGACCGGATGGTCACAGCAGGAAAACACGGTTTTCTCAACACGCTCAGCAGGTTTGAGTAAATCTATAAGGGTCGGATGGGTTGCGCCAAGACCTTTTGGGTACTGTTCCGTGTATATCGCGGGAATTTCGAGCATTCTCGCAGCTTTTAACAACAATTGGCTGTATCGCAGTGTGCTGGCCATGTGTTCAGGCGGCATGGCGCCACAAAGCTTTTCCTGCACGTCTACCACCACTAGTTGGCTGGTGGTGGCGTGGCAGATCAACGGGTTTATCACCGCGTCCTCCTGATTTAACGTCCGGCTACTAATTGCTGATTGATTTCAGCCAGATCCTGATCGCTCAACAGGCCTGCAGCAAATTTCAGGCGGATCAGACCTAATAGATAGTTATAGCGAGCCTGTAGCAAGTCACGCTTAGCTGTGAATAGCTGTTGTTGGGCATTCAGCACATCAACGCTGGTACGCACACCAACCTCATACCCCAGTTCGGTGGATTCCAGTTGTGATTGGCTGGATTGCAGTGCCTGCTCGAAAGCTTTGATTTGGGCCACACCGGTGTTGACATCCAGATAGGCCTGACGGGTATCCAGCTCCACTTGACGCCTTGTGGTTTCCAGATCTTGCTTTGCACGGTCAAGGTTTGCTGCTGCTTCCCGCGCGCGTGAGCTAATGGCACCGCCTTCATAAATCGGGATTTCAAGTCGAATCCCAACAGTCAGATCTTCCAGCTCTCGACCAAACCCTTGTATACCACCCTCAGCACGAGAATCAGAATAGCGGGCCACAGCACCAAGCCGCGGCAAGTGGCCGGCTTGCGCTATTTCAAGTGCGCGGCTGGCAATCTGCTGATTGTATTGATCAATGGCAAGCGCCAGACTGTTCTGCTCTGCCAGTTGTACCCAATATTGCATGTCGCCGTTGTCTGGTAATTTGGGTTGCAAGTCAGCCCTGACAGTGGCCAACATTTCTGGAGACTCTCCTGTAATGGCCTGCAATGCGCGTTTTCGCAACTCAATCTGGTTAATTGCGGCAATTTCCTGCGCATCGGTCAGATCAAAACGTGCTTGGGCTTCATTGACGTCGGTAATGGTGGCAGTGCCCACATCAAAATTGGCACGAGCTTGTTCCAGTTGTTGGCTGATGGCAGCTTTCTGGGCCTTGATGAGATCGAGATTATCTTGCGCCAGCAGCACATCAAAATAGGCTTGAGAAACACGCAGTATCAGGTTTTGGCGAGCCAGTGCCAATTGCAGGTCAGCTTGGGAGACCTGAAGCTTGGATTGTTGGAATTGCTCCCAGAAATCCTTGCGGAATATCGGTTGGTTGATGGTAAGACCATATGAAAAAGTATCAAACTGTTGACGACCTGGTTGAAAAATCTGGCGCGCCGGGTTGTTGGGGAATTCAACATTGGTGCGTGAACGGTTGTACTCGCTATCCAGCGTCACTGTAGGCAGATAGAGCGCCTTGCCTTGCTCCAGAATTTCCTGTGAGGCGACATTGGCACTGCGTGCCGAGGCCCAAGTGGGGTCCTGACCCAATGCACGTTCAAAAGTTTGCACCAGATTTTCAGCGGGTTGCTGCACGGCTGCTGCCAGCGAACTACTGGCGAGGCAGCTTGCACCAATGAACGCCAACAGGGTGGCAAAACGCTGAAGACGATTTTTAAGCATGAAACCCTTGTTTAAAACTGAAAGCGATCAGGTTGTGGTGCATTTGTTAGCGCAGGCAGGCAAGTTTCAAAAATATCATCCTGCCGATAAATATCGGTATCAATCCGACGAATCAGCCGGGCAACCATGACAGGGGCCTCACCGGTGACAACAAACATACGACCACCCACACTGAGGTTTTGTTTCACGCTTTCAGGGCTGACAGGCAGTGACCCGGTAAACACAATCACGTCATAGGGGCCGTGATTCGGCCAACCTTCAGCGGCATTGCCGACCTCCAGCGTGGCATTATCAATACCATGTTGCGTAAGCTTGCTTGCTGCTGCCTGGCTCAGTGTAATGGAGATATCAACACTGAATACATGGGCCGCAGATTTGGCCAGTAGCGCAGTAAAGTAGCCGCTACCAGTGCCGATTTCGAGTACCTTGTCAGTTTTCTTGATTTCCAGCGCCTGCAGTATGCGGCCTTCCATCTTGGGCGAGAGCATGCTTTGGCCTTCGCCAATGGGAATTTCAATATCCGCAAATGCCAGGCCTGTGTACTGCGCTGGTACAAATGCTTCCCGCCGTACAATTTTCAGCAGGTCCAGCACGGCAGTGTCAAGCACCTCCCAAGGACGAATTTGCTGTTCAATCATGTTGAAGCGTGCGAGTTCACGGGCATTTTCATCTACGGTTTGGGTATTTTGCATGATGGTTCTTCAATCAACTATTGAAAGGATGATGGAATTATAGCCCAAGGCCATGAAGGAAATAAGGAATGGTTGATGAAGTTAACAGGGCTTAGGTGGAGTCATCAGCCTTGGTGTCTGCTTCTGCGCTTTCCCGTGAGGTGCCATAAGTGCCAAGTTTGTACCAAAGTGAGCGTTCACTGATTCCCAGTAGTCTGGCAGCCTTGCTTTTGTTGCCATCGGTACGACTCAGTGCTGCTTTGATAAGTTCGCGTTCTAGGGCTTCGACTGCATCCGGTAATGCTGGAATTGGTGATTCAGCATCTACGGTGCTCAACATGGATGCAGACAAATGAGCGTCAGCAATGCCAGATGTGCGAATGTCGTTCGGCAGATGCTGTGGCTCAATGGTGTGACCTTGGGACATGATGGCGGCACGTTCCAGCACATTGACTAGCTCACGCACATTGCCGGGCCAGGCATACTGGGTGAGTGCTGCCAGAGTGGGGGGTGCCAGCGGGATTTGTCTGGTATGCAGTACATGGGCAGCAAGCAGGGCGATATCCTGTTTGCGCTCTCGAAGCGGGGGCAGATCAATACGGAAAACATTCAAGCGGTAATACAAATCTTCTCTTAGGGTGCCAGCCTTCACGGCCTCAAGCGGATCACGATTGGTGGCTGCCAGTACGCGTATATCAACAGCAAGGGGTCGGTTGCTGCCCAGTCTTTCAATCACACTTTCTTGTAGAGCGCGCAACAGTTTTGCCTGTAAGGCGATGGGCATTTCGGTGATTTCATCCAGAAACAGAGTGCCGCCGTCTGCCAATTCGAATTTGCCGATGCGCTCCTTGATGGCGCCAGTGAAGGCACCACGCTCATGGCCGAACAGTTCGGATTCCAACATCTCACCTGGGATGGCGGCACAATTCACGGCAACAAATAAGGATTTGTGACGGGTTGAGAGGCGATGTATGGCTTGGGCTACGAGTTCCTTGCCGGTTCCGGTTTCTCCCACAATCAGGGTGGTGGCTTTTTCCGGTGCTACCTGCGCTATGGCACTTTTGACGGCTTGCATTTTTTCGCTGTCGCCTATCAGCTCTCCTGCATCCCGCTCCACTTCTTCGCGCAGAAACTGGTTTTCAATTTTCAGGCGAGTGACTGAAAAAGCCCGATCAATCGCAATTTCGAGCGTTTCAAGATCAAACGGTCGCAGAATGTAATCTGATGCACCGAGCTTCATCGCCGCGACGGCGGTGGCAATTTCACCTTGCGCGGTTACGATGATGACAGGGATTTCCATGCTATCTGCACGCATGGTTTCAAGCAGTTTAAGGCCGCCCATCCCCGGCATGTGCAGGTCGCTGACTACTAGATCAATGCCGCCTTGTTTTAGCAAACCAAGCGCTTCACGCCCATCCGCTGCGAGTACGGGCTGATAGCCCGCCTGCTTGAGGCTGATCTCCAGTAGACGACGCATGCTCGGTTCGTCATCAACGGCAAGAATTCGTTTGAGTTCGGTCAAGAGGTCTCCTCACTGGCAGGTAGCAGCAGACGGAATTCTGCACCTTTCATGCTGCTCTCGCCAACCGTGATTTCACCATGGTGTGCGCTGACGATCTGCCGTACGACGGCAAGTCCAAGTCCAATGCCTCCGGCACGTTGCGTAAAAAATGGATCAAACACTTGTTCTCTCTGCTCGGGTGGAATACCCGGCCCGTTATCCTCAACGCGGATTTCGGCCAGATCGTCGGACATGCCGACCCGGATTGTCACGTGACCCTGTTCCGGCAATATCTGGATGGCGTTGAGCAACAGATTGAGCAATACCTGCAGAATCTGTTCGCGATCACAACGACTCATCACATGATGTTCAGTCTTCGATTCGAGTTGAATGCCTTTTTTCTCGGCTTGCACACGCAGCATGGCGACTGCCTGTTCCGCTAATTCATTGAGATTGACCAAGGTAAATTCAGGCGGACGAGGTCGGGCGGTATCAATCAGGGTAGTGACGAGTTTGTTTAGCCGATCAGTTTCGGAAATGATGAAGCCACAGACCTCTTTGCCCTCCTTGCTAAGCCCGGGTTCACGTAGCAGGACTTGTGCCGATGAACGTAGAATGCCCAGTGGAGTACGTACTTCATGGCTCATGGCCGCTGCCATTTCTCCCACAACTGCAAGCTTTGCTGCACGTGTGAGATGAGCTCTTGAGCGCTCAAGATCTTCAATCATGCGTGAAAAAGCCTGAGACAGTTCATCAATTTCTGCCGGGCCTCCGCGAGGTGGGCGCAGATCGCTAGGGGCCCGGATAAATTGATTGGCAAAGTCCGTTAGACGACGCAAGGGCCCACTGATACTGCGTGCAACGGGAATGGCGATAAAGCTGGCTAATATCAGGGTGGCGACCAACAGACCGATGAAAATCAAACCCATGCGACGTATGGGGGCTAGCGCTTCATCACGGTGTTGGGAAAATACAACTTTCCACTCGCTACCAGAAAACCGCTGAAACCCATCAATGCTGGCTTTGGCCGATATGCGCGCTTTAGCAGTGTTTTGCCAATGTCGGGTAGAGGCAAGCAATGAGGATGACTCATCCAGAATGGCTGCCGATGTTCTGCCGGAGACAGCATTGTTGAGAATATCGGAAATTTCCTGCCAGTTGAACTCGGCGACCAGCCAGCCAATGTTGTTGGTGTTTTCAGGATCAAGAATTTCAGTGGCCAGTATCAACGTGCTTTCTTGTGGACTGCTCATGGTAATAGTGGACTGACCAAACTTCAGCTCTCGCCATATGGGGAGGGATGATTTGACGCTGGTAAGGTCGTCACGATGACTACTGGCGATCACACGTTGGTGTTGATCAATGACATAAAGAGATTGATACATGCCTTGATAGCTGGTGTTGAGTTCACGCAGAAAACTCGACAAGCGTTTATCAACGTCGCCAAACCGAATATCCTGCATGACCTCAAGTTTGCTCCACGATGCAATGTTCTGTAGTCGTTCAAATAACATGCGGTCAATGTCATCTGCTGTTGCATAGGCGCGGGTTTCAAGATCATGTTGGATCTCGGTTTTCAGTGCGGTTCGTGCTTCATAAAATGCCAAGCCCGTCACCAGAGTGGTGGGTAACAGGCTGGTTAGCAAATAAGCACCCAGCAAGAGATAACGGATGGGAAATCGACTCGATGTCATGAAGCGTTTTCAGGATTAAGATGGCACGGCATACGAATTGCTAGTCATTCCGTTTGCTGTTGATGATCAAGATTAGAATGTCCTTAAACACAAGGCAAGATTATGGTGAAAATATGATCCGCGCGATCTTTCGATGCAACTGCCTGCGTGAATACATGCAAGGGTTGTGCCTCATTCTGTTTGCGCTGACTTTTTCTTTGCTTGCAAAGGCGGAAGAGCAGCCAGCCAATGGCTTTTGGGATGGGTTTCGACTTGGCGGGTATACCAGTGCCGGAATTGTACTGCCAAGACATGGCCGAGCAGAAGCCGCAATTAATGAATTCAGCATGATCACGACCTGGGAGGGTGATAGCCGGATCAGCTTTTTCTCAGAGCTGGAACTCGAACAGCCCTTGACATGGCGCGAGGGTAGTCACTTTTCTGACCAAGACGGCTACATTGATCTCGAACGCTTCTACTTTGATTACAACCTCAACGAGAAAATCAATTTCCGTGCGGGCCGCTACCTGACTCCTGCGGGGCGTTGGAACCTGATTCATGCCTCACCGCTGGTCTGGACAACTTCACGTCCACTGGCGACTAGCCGCTTGTTTCCGCGTGCTGTGAACGGCGTGATGCTGTTTGGCGCCTTACCTGTGGGACAAGAGGCGCTGGAGTATACGGTATTTGCCGAAGTGCTGAAAGATCAGGATATTGAACGTGGAGAAATCCGTTTTAGAGACACTGTCGGTGCGCGGCTGACATTGAGCGGTAAGATCGAGTGGGGGCTATCCCTACTTGAGTTTTCTGAAGAGCTGCCAGGAAGACCCCGTTTCCGCATGGTCGGGCTTGATTTCGTGACGCGCCATGCAGACTGGGAAATCAGCGGGGAAGCCTTTCAGCGGTTTTATACCAACGGCAAGGATGGTGGCAGAGGCGCTTATTTACAGGTCGTGGCACCGCTGGGCGGTCAATGGTTTGCACTTGCGCGGGTTGATAACTTTCAGCGACCTACCGAGGAATCAGTTGATCGCTGGTTGATTGGCGCTGCTTGGCGTGCCAGACCTAACCACATACTTAAGCTGGAGTATGTGGGTGGGGACGAACAACGCGAGGATGCCCCCAAGGGCTTTCTTGCTTCTTACGCGATTCTTTTCTGATGATTAACAGATTGGTATTGCTGAAAATCATCATCTGCCTGTTGGTGGGCATGCAGGTGTTGCCTGTCAAGGCGTCTGAAAGCCAAGTGCTGGCGATTGTCCTGCCTGCAGAGCAGGCCTTCAAGTCGCCGACAGCATCGGAAATCAGCCTGATCTTCATGCGCAAGAAACTGTTCTGGCCAAATGGAAAACGTATTCGTCCAGCCAATATGCCTGCGAATCATCCGTGGCGGATCATGTTTTCCAACCAGCTACTTGGCAGCCTGCCTGTTTCACAGAACGAGTATTGGAATGAACTGTATTTTCATGGGGTTACCCCGCCCCATGTGGTCAATTCCGCCGAAGGGATGTTGCGATATGTCGCGGAGACAGTGGGTTCAATTGGCTACGTCGATGCCTGTTTGGTAGATGCCAGAGTCAAAGCCGTAGGGTGGTTGAGCCAGACAGGTGGTTATCAAGAAACACCACCAGACTTTGCCTGTCCCTGATCCCTGCAAATTTGGTATGACCCTACGTTTTTTGCAGGGTCACAGGCTGCAAATTTGGTAGGAATGACAGTCATTACACCGATTTTTGTGATGTCCAACGCATTGTAATCAACAAAAAATCATCAACGGGTAGAGTTAACTTGATGATTTTAATGCATTATATTTTTACTATCTCCTCAATTTTTTCTGTTCCCCCTGAATTGGCATGTCGCTTGCCAATGTTTGGATATTCCTTGCTGGAGTATCTGAACATGTTGTCGGAAACACATACTGCGAAAAATAGCCTACTACTCAGCGAACCTGCCTCACTGGCGTTGCCTGTGCATGCTGAGCTGGATTGCCACCATCCGGGTTTTAAGGAACGTCGGCGCATGGGACAGGTGCGGCTGCATACCACCGGGCATGTTCGTACTTCGATTTCAGGACCTGATGCCACTGATCGACTGGAACTGGAGCAGTTTATCCATGCCATGTTCAATCAGGCTTATGGGGCAGATGTAAAAGAGTTCATGCCGCAACTGATGAGCTTGCGTAACGAGCGGGGCCAGTTGCTGGCAGTCTGCGGTCTGCGTCATGCAGAAACATCTCCTCTATTCCTTGAGCGTTATCTGGATGCTCCCGTGGAGCATGTGATCAGCCAGAAGACTGGCGATTCTGTGGCGCGCCAGCAGATCGTCGAAATTGGCAATCTCGCTGTTGTCCGTCCAGAAATGGCCCGCAGTTTACTCGCTAGCATCAGCCTTTATCTGCATGGCACCAGCACGACGTGGGGCGTGTTTACTGGTATCCCAAGTCTGCGTAATGCATTGAGTAAGCTCAATATGTATCTGGTATCGCTTGGCTTGGCCACCTTGTCCCATCTACCGGAAAACGAGCGTGCTGCCTGGGGCAGTTACTATGATGAAAAACCATGGGTGATGGCAGTCCAGAGGTCACAACCCGCAGCCACAGCGGGCATGAAATGAGCCACACCAGCAAAGTGTTGCAGATGATCAGCGCGCATGCGGCCGCGTCACCCGACCGTATTGCGCTCGAGAGCGCCCATACAGTGCTGACCTACGCGGAACTGGCATTTGAAATCTCGCGTATGCAGCGGCATTTACTGACGGCGCCAAGCGGCGTTCTTGGGGTGTGCGTGGAAAATTGTCCAGCATGGGCAGTCAATGATCTGGCCGCCATAGCCACGGAAACGCCAGTTGTTCCGCTCCCTGGATTCTTTTCAGCGGCACAGATGGTGCATGCTATTCAGGATGCCGGCATCACTCAGATTATCAGTGATCAGCCGATTGTCATTGAGCACTTGTTGCAAGCGCATCATATTCGCGTGTCGTCACGTCAGCGCTACCAAGTGGCGGATCGTTGGCTCACTTTGTTCAGGCTCTCGAACATTCCCGTACGCAGCTTGCCTTACGGAACTGCCAAAATTACCTATACCTCGGGTACCACCGGCGACCCCAAAGGGGTCTGCCTCTCTCAGCAAGCCATTGAACAAGTAGCAGAGAGATTAATGCAGGCAACTGAAGCTAGCGCTTTTGATCGCCATTTGAGTGTGATGCCCTTGACCACACTGCTTGAAAACATCGCCGGTTTGTATGTGCCACTGCTGGCAGGTGCCCGCAGCATATTGCGACCTTCACATGAGGTTGGCTTGAGCGGGGCGACAGGCTTGAATCCGCAAGTTATGTTACAGGCGACTTTGACGTCTCAGGCGAGTACGCTGGTATTGACGCCCGAATTACTGAAGGCCTTGGTGCTGATGGTAGAAGCAGGTGCCCCAGTGCCATCCCGTTTGCGCTTTATTGCGGTGGGCGGTGCCACGGTCTCAATCAGTCTGCTGGAGCGAGCCGCTGCTGTTGGCCTCCCGGTGTTTGAAGGTTATGGGCTCTCCGAGAGCTGTTCTGTGGTGGCCGTGAACACGCCCATGGCGCACCGTGCAGGTACCGTGGGCAAGCTGTTGCCCCATGTGCAGATGAAGCTGGCTGATGATGGCGAGATTTTGGTGGCTGGTGCCACCATGCTGGGTTACACCGGCACGCCCGCTGATGACTATGGCAACCAGTTCTGGCCTACCGGAGATCTTGGTGATCTGGATGAAGACGGTTTTCTCACCATACATGGCCGCAAGAAAAACATGTTCATCACCTCGTTTGGCCGCAACGTTTCACCGGAATGGGTGGAAAGCCAGCTGGCTCAGTCTGCACAAATCAGCCAGGCCGCCCTGTTTGGTGAAGCACGCCCCTGGAATGTGGCCTTGATTGTGCCTGCGAGCGGGGCAACCAGTCAGGAGGTTGATGCCATCGTTGAGCGGGTGAATGCCGGTTTGCCGGATTACGCCCGTGTGCACGAGTGGTTGGTGGCAGATGCGCCATTTTCCGTGCGGAATCAGCAATTGACCCCTAACTTTCGTTTACGCCGAGACCAGATCTGGCAGGTGTATGCCTCAAGAATTGAAGCTTTATATCAGGAGACCTTGCATGTCTGTGTATGAACAATTGCTCGCTGCTACTGCAGATGAACGCGACACCCTGTTGAATTTACCTTTGCTGCGTGCAGGCGCGTCAGGTCAGGTCAGTCTGGAAGCGTATATCGCTTTTCTGACAGAGGCTTATCACCATGTTAAACACACCACCCCTTTGCTGATGGCATGCGGTGGGCGTTTGCCTGAGCGCTATGAGTGGTTGCGTGAGGGCATGGCGGAATATATTGAAGAAGAGTTGGGCCATCAGGAATGGATACTGAATGACATCAACGCGTGTGGCGGTATTGCAGAAGCAGTTCGCTATGGACAGCCCGGGCAGGCAACCGAACTGATGGTGGCATATGCCTATGACATGGTCTACCGGGTTAATCCGGTGGGTTTTCTGGGCATGGTGCTGGTGTTGGAAGGCACTAGCACGGCCATGGCAACGCAGGCGGGTGCGGCCTTGCAACAAAGTCTTGGCTTGCCTAAGCAAGCGTTCACTTACTTAAGTTCGCATGGTGCGCTGGATGTTGGTCATACCGCCTTTTATGAAAGCTTGGTCAACAAGGTGGAAGATCCGCGCGACATCGCGCAACTGATTCATAGCGCAAAGATGTTTTACAAGCTGTACGGCGATATTTTTCGTGATCTGGCAAGTCGATTCCTGCCAAGTATAGAAAAAATGTCAACGCGGGTGGCAGCATGACACTGGTAGGCAAGCGCATATTGCTGACGGGTGCCACAGGCGGCATAGGCCGGCATCTTGCACTTCAATTGGCGGCCAAAGGCGCAAAACTTGCGCTGGTTTGCCATGATGGGCGCAAGCTGGATGCGCTGGCAGCTGAAATCACGGCACAAGGCGGTGATGCCTGTACGATCAATGCAGATTTTTGTCATGCGCATGCAGCGCAAGGGGTCGCCGATGCAGCCTTGCTCAAATTGCATGCAGTGGACATGCTGATCAATAACGCCGGTATTCTGGATTTCACCCTGTTTGAGCGCCAGAGTCCTGAGCGCATTGCTCAGATGGTGCAGGTCAATCTCACAGTGCCCATGCAGCTTACGCGCGCCCTTCTGCCAGAATTCAAGGCCCGTAACAGCGGCCAGATTGTCAATATTGGTTCGATATTCGGCTCCATCGGCTTCCCCCACTACGCCAGTTACAGTGCCACCAAGTTTGCCATGCGTGGCTTTTCTCAGGCTTTGCGACGTGAGCTGGCGGGGACTGGTATTCAGGTGACCTATGTGGCGCCACGCGCAGTCAAAACACCGATCAATGATGCATTGGCGACAGAAATGCAGAAAGCAACCGGAACCACGCTGGATGAGCCAGCAATGGTTGCTACTAGGATGATTGCCGCGATTCAGCGAGGCAATCATGAGACGTATATCGGTCAACCCGAATCCTTTTTTGCCTGGCTGAACGGGGTGTTACCAAGCCTTGTCAGTCTGGGCCTGAAAAAACAGACGCAGATTGCCGCCGAGTATGCGGCCAAGCGCTAACGCTTACTGCGATCAAAATTTATACAGGAGAAATTAAGATGAAAAAGCTACTAACGGCCTTTTTGATCATGGGCAGCATGTGTTCAATCAGTTTTGTGCCAGTGGTAAGAGCTGCCGATTCGCTGGATCGGGACATTGCCCAACTGCAGCATGAATGGGCCCAAGCAAATTATCACACTGGTAAGCAAGCGCAGGAAGCTGCGTTTGAAAGGCTGGCAGAGCGGGCTCATCAGATCAACGAGCGGCATGCCAATGCCCCTGAAGCGCTGATTTGGGAAGCCATTATTCTGAGCGGTTATGCCAAAGCCAAAGGCGGCTTGGGTGCGCTAAAGCATGCAGAAAAAGCCCGTGATCTTTTACTTGAGGCAGAAAAAACCAACCCTGAGGCGCTGCAAGGCTCTGCTTATACCACCTTGGGTTCACTGCACTACAAAGTGCCGGGCTGGCCTATTGGTTTTGGGGACAAGAAAAAGGCCCGCGCGTATCTGGAAAAAGCCCTGCAAATCAACCCGGATGGCATTGATCCTAACTATTTCTATGGAGACTTCCTGAATGAGCAGGGTGAGTACGCCAAGGCGCTGACTTACTTCGAAAAAGCACTGGCCGCGCAGCCTCGTCCCGGTCGTGAAGATGCCGATGCAGGTCGTCGCGGCGAGATTCAGGCTGGCATCGCAGCAGCGCGGAAGAAGCTTTGATGCATCTCTTCAACATGGAAAGTGACAGGAAAGCAAAGGCTTGAACATGACTCAACCACAACAACTGCCATCTCTGGAATTTTCAGACAAATATGATGAGGCACACGCACGCGCTTATTTTGAAAAGCATGAGTTTGAGTTTTGGCGACGCCTTTCCAACTGGCGAGACCACCAGATTGCGCGCAAGGCGCTGAAAATGGCTGGAAATCCACAATCGGTGCTTGATGTGCCATGTGGTACTGGTCGTTTCTGGGATGTGTTGGCGGAAGATAAGCAACGCGTGATTCATGCCTGTGATTACAACCAGACCATGATAGACACTGGGCTTCAGTTTCGACCAAAGGAGATCACCCAAAGGTTGCAGACCTTTCAGGCTTCTGCATTCGATTTACCGGTTCCGGATGGCTTTGTCGACAATATCTTCTGCATTCGATTTGTCCATCATCTGGGATCATCTGCTGATCGTCTTCAACTGCTGAAAGAGTTTCACCGGGTGAGCCGGGATACGGTCATTGTCTCGCTCTGGGTTGATGGCAATCTGAAAGCACAACGTCGAAGTCTACTCGATGCTAGCCGCGGGCATTCTCGCTCGTATCAAAATCGATTTGTGATTCCAACTGCAACGATCGAAGCTGAATTTGCAGCCGCTGGATTCAAGGTGGTGGGTCGTCTGGATTTTCTCAAGTACTACCACATGTGGCGTACCTATGTGCTGCGCAAAACGGAGCATGTTGACGGTGTGTAATCAGGAATTCATCAACGACCACTGGTTGAGCACCTTGCAACTGAACCATGTGGCGAGTTTTGACATGCTCTGGCAACGTGGGCAGAAGGCGTGGTTTGAACCGCCTAACCATCGCCGTGGTGGTTGGAGTGGTGTATGTCGAACCATGCTCACAATGGCGGACGGTAGTGAAGTCGGCGTGTTTATCAAACTACAGGAAAACCATTTTTATCGTAGTTGGCGACATTTCTTTCAGCAGCGGCCAACCTTTGAGCGTGAATATCGCAATATTCAGTTATTCCGCCTGCATGGGATACCGACTGTTGAGCCGATTTATTTCGGCTGCCGTCAAGTAGATGGGAAAATTCGAGCGATTCTGGTCACGCGTGAGCTGTCAGGTTTTCATCCCCTGGGGGACGATCAACAGTTCCGTGTATCTGGTTTGAAAATTAGTCAGTGTAAACAGTTGTTCCAGCATTTGGCATCGACTGTGCGAGGCATGCATGCGCAAGGCTTTCAACACAACTGTCTTTATCCCAAGCATGTGTTTTTGAGCATGCCTGAAAACGGTGTACCAGAAAGTTGCTTTATCGATCTTGAAAAAGCGCGTAAGCCATTGTTTAGCAGCCATGCCACGGTCAAGGATTTGGGGGCGCTGCATCGACACACTGCAGATTGCAGTAAAACGGATCGATTGCGTTTTTTTCTCGCCTATCGACAGGAACAAAAGTTGAGTCCGGATTCCAAAAAAATCATTGCTGACATCACGCGCGCTAAAAGATCTGGCAGGCAGCGCCTGTTGCGAACATCTGACCCTGCCAGACTGCCTGCAGCTGAGATGTCAATCGGAAATCCATCATGAATAGAAACGTCATGTCAAAAGCATTACACCTTCTGTCTGTCAATGCATCAGAGACATTGACAAAGTGGTATTACCCAATGTTTCTGGTCATGGTCACCATGCTTGCCTGGTTTTTCCTGCGCTTGGGCTTGTGGATGGTCACTGGCCCAGAAGAACTGACCATTGCTGAGTCATTCAAGGCATTTGCCTTGGGCACATGGTTTGATGTCTGGACGCTGGCTTATCTAGTCAGCTTTTTCTTACTGTTGTCTGCATTGATGAGCAATCGTTTCCGTGCCAGCAAGGCAGCACACATGATCAGGTGGGCAGTGCTGTGGACAGTCACAGTTGCTTTATTGTTTGGTGTGGTGTCTGAGTATCTGTTCTGGCAGGAATTTACCACGCGCTTCAACTTTATAGCGCTGGATTACCTGATCTATACCAATGAAGTGATTGGCAACATTCGGGAGTCTTACCCCGTACTATTGATTCTGGCCGTGATTGGCTTGCTTGCAACATGGATGGTCTGGGTTGCAAGCCGCTATATCCGCTTTCATGACGCACCGCATAGCTGGACCAAGCGTGCCACACTGGTAGGCCTGGCTGTCATGTTGCCGCTGTTGGGTAGCATGACAGCCAATATTGATCAGGCTCAGTTGGCTGGAAATGCATATGCCCAGGAGTTGGGGGCGAATGGTCTGTTCAATCTGGCTGCTGCGATGCGCAGAAATGATCTGGATTACAACCGTTTCTACGCCACCATGCCGCAGAGAGAAGCGGATGAAGTATTGTCAGCCATGGGCGTCAAGCGCACGCAAAATATGCAATTTATTCCCGCCCGTATGGATTTCAACAAGCAAACGCTGGGGCCCTTTATCAAACGTCCCCGAAATGTCGTGATGATCACGGTAGAGAGTTTATCTGCCAGTTATCTGGGGGCTTATGGCAACCATGACAACCTGACGCCCAATCTGGATAGATTGGCGAAAGCAGGCTTGAAGTTCGAGCGTTTGTTTGCCACAGGCACCCGTACTGTCAGAGGGCTGGAGGCGCTGTCGCTTGGGACACCTCCAATCCCGGGCCAGGCCATTGTGCGGAGACCGGGTAACGAACACCTCTCGACCTTGGGTGAGTATCTTGAGGTCCAAGGCTTCAATACCCAGTTCATCTATGGGGGGTATGGCTATTTTGACAACATGAATACCTATTTCAAAGGCAACGATTTCAATGTCATCGATCGCACGGATTTTGATCAAGCTTCTATCGTGATGGAGAATGTCTGGGGGGTTGCGGATGAAAGTCTGTTTGGTAATGCCCTGATTTCAATGGATAAGGCAGCGATGAGTGACAGACCGTTTTTTGTCCAGATCATGACCACCAGCAATCACCGCCCTTACACCTTTCCAGAAGGCCGCATCGACTTGCCGCAAGGTAATCGAAAAGGCGCGGTGAAATACACAGATTACGCCATTGGCAAATTCATTGAAGATGCCCAATCCAAACCTTGGTTTGCTGATACGCTGTTTGTGATTGTGGCTGATCATTGCGCTTCAGTCGCGGGAAAAACCAAGCTGCCCGTGGCTAAATACCATATCCCCATGATTTTCTACGGCCCTGCGCTGGTGCCACCCGGTACTTATGACCGAATGGTCAGCCAGATTGATGTTCCCCCTACCTTGCTGGATTTGATGGGCGTTGCCGGGTCGGAACATTTTTTCGGGCATAACATGTTCACGGAAACACACCTGCCTGAGCGTACCTTCATCAGCAACTATCAGTCCCTAGGATATTACAAGCATGATCAGCTGGTGGTGCTATCTCCCAAGCAATTGGTGGAGGCCTATCGTATTAACCCAGTGACGTATGAAGCCGAGCCCATCACGGCTGATCCGCAATTGGTTCGGGAGGCCGTTGCCTATTATCAGACTGCATCCAACGCGTTCAAGCATGGTGAACTCAAAGAGTTGCCAGTGATTGCGGTGAATGCAATGCAGACTTCAGCCACTGTTCAGAATTAGTCATGATGCAAGACATGATGCGTCATCTCGGCGCTCCCTTTTTCAGGCGCGTCTCTTTGGGGCTTTTCACCGCGGCTGTAGTGATTCTGATATTGGGTCAATGGACAGATCTTGACCTCATGATTGCTGATTTTTACTACGACAGTGCCACGCAGACCTTTCCTTGGAAAAGCACCTGGTTTGCACGAGACTTCATGCACGGATATGTCAAAAACGTCATTATCAAATCCGGGTATCTGCTCATTTTGCTTGTGGTGCTGGATGCGATATTGAGATTCAAACGCATTGATCGGTTCTGGCGTATCCGATTGAGATTTGTCGCTATTGCTTCAGTGCTGGTACCTACCGTCATTCGCAGCATCAAGGAGTTCTCGGTATTGCATTGCCCTTGGACCATTGATCGTTACGGTGGCGCAGCCCCATTCTTGCGCTTGCTTGACCCGGTACCTGCCGGTATCCAGACAGGGCATTGCTTTCCAGCAGGTCATGCCACTGTTGGGCTCTGGTTGGCGGCCTTGTGTGTTTTCTGGCTGCCACATCGACCAAAGACTGCCCTGTTGGCGATGTCATGTGGCTTAACCGTCGGCTTTGTATTGGGCTGGGTACAGCAAATGCGCGGCGCCCACTTTTTGTTTCATACCCTTTGGGCTGTATGGCTTGCCTGTCTTGTCATTGTCATCATGCTATTGTTCGCTTACCGATATCTGCAAGAGGAGCCACAGCATGTATTTCAACGATGAACCAACACGTTATTCACGTCCGATTATCCTTCTGCACTGGCTGACTTTGCTGTTGTTGATCGGGGTCTATGCCTTTATTGAGGGACGTGAGTTTTTCCCCAAAGGAACAGAAATGCGTGAGCTGATGAAAACCATGCACTACATGCTGGGGCTGACCGTATTGATGGCAGTCATGCTGCGTGTACTGTTTCGATTGAGAAGTCGAAGCCCCCGCATTGATCCGCCTCCTGGCTGGCTGAGTCAGCAGCTTGCGGCATTTATGCACCTTGCCTTGTATGTGCTCATGATCGGCATGCCTATTGCGGGCTGGTTGATGCTCAGCGCAGCGGGCAAAACAATTCCATTTTATGGGCTGGAGCTGCCTGCACTGATAGATGAAAACAAGGCGCTGGCAGACAGTATCAAGAGTCTGCACAAAACAGCCGGCAATGTCGGCTATTTGCTGATTGCTGCCCATGCCATAGCTGGGCTTTATCACCACTATATCAAGCGCGATAACACCTTGAAACGCATGCTGCCCTGATGTTCAGCTTGAATTAAGGTTCAGACTGAATAATCGCGCGCGGCGAGGTTGTAAAGATTTTTTTTAACCCCATATTGCTGGCCAACACCCGCAATAAAATTAAAGTAACGACAGGTTGAACGTGCGCGAAAAATTCTGGAATAAGCTGGCTCCTTTGGGCTTTTATGCACCCTTGGTGGTGATGTATCTGGTGTCACTACCCATCCTCACCCTGTCCAGAGCGGGCCTGATGTTGTGGCAATCTGATCGTGTTGCGGCCACAGGGATATGGCCCGAAATGCTGCTGCAGGGCTTGCGTATTGACCTCATCCAAATGGGTTTGTTGGTCATTATCCCACTCCTGCTGGCGCCGTTATTTGCGCATCGTGCTGCCTGGAAAGGCTGGCGCTGGTTCACGTTTATCTGGGTGGTGCTCTCAGTCACCTTGTTGATATTCATGGAAGCCGCTACGCCAGGCTTTATCGGAGAATATGACACCCGGCCCAATCGCTTATTCGTGGAGTATCTGAAATACCCGCGTGAAGTCGTGCCGATGTTGTGGAACGGTTTCCGCATTCATGTATTTGCAGGCTTGGGGGCGTTGGTGTTAACCCTGTGGGGCATGGCCCATTTAATGGGTCCATGGCTGCGCCAACATCCGCCATCAAAATATCACTGGCACTGGCTGGCCCTTCCGGTCATGTTGGTTCTGGTGGTGTTTTCTGTGCGCTCCACGACCGATCACCGCCCTGCTAATCCTGCGATGTTTGCATTGACCACCGACACCATGGTGAACACCTTGATCATGAATTCCACCTGGTTGGTATTTCATGCCATTTACAATCTCAGGCATGAAAACAAATCCAGCGAAATTTATGGCGAAATGACCGAAGCTGAAGCCGTTGAGCAACTTAAGATCATGCGGGAAATGCTACAAGACCAACGGCCATTGATTGGCGATGAGCACCTGCCTACATGGACACGCCAGATGGCTTCAGTCAAGCGTGACAAACCACTGAATCTGGTTATTATTCTGCAGGAAAGTCTCGGGGCCACGTTCGTAGAGTCTCTGGGTGGTGTACCGGTCACGCCGGAACTTGAAAAGCTCAAGCATCAGGGTTGGTGGTTTGAAAACCTGTATGCCACGGGCACACGTTCCGTGCGTGGCATTGAGGCAGTCGTCACGGGTTTCCCGCCAACCCCAGCACAAAGTGTGGTCAAGTTGTCCCTGTCACAGGATCATTTTTTCACGCTGGCTAGCCTGCTCGATAAAAAGGGCTATTTCAATGAATTCATTTATGGTGGTGAAGCCCATTTTGACAATATGCGCACCTTCTTCATCAATAACGATTTTGAAAACGTTGTTGATGAAAACAACTATATCAACCCCGTTTTTGTGGGTAGCTGGGGTGTTTCGGATGAGGATTTGTTCAACAAGACGCATGAACAGTTGATGCAGCATCATGCAGATGGTGAGCCATTTTTTACGCTGGTATTTACATCCACCAATCACTCACCTTTCGAGTTTCCAGATGGCCGAATTGAGTTATATGAGCAACCCAAGGCGACTGAAAACAATGCAGTGAAGTATGCCGACTATGCCATGGGCGAATTTTTCAAAAAGGCGCAAGCCAGCCCCTACTGGAAAGACACCTTGTTCCTGGTGGTGGCCGATCATGACATCCGCGTGCGTGGGGATGATCTGGTGCCCATCAGACGGTTCCATATCCCTGGTTTGATACTGGGTGCTGATATCCAGCCGCGTGTGATCAAATCTGTGGCAAGCCAGATTGATTTGCCAACGACGGTAATTTCACTCATGGGACTGGATGCTGAGCACCCGATGATTGGTCGGGATTTGAGTGCTGAGCCCGATGGTTTGCCTGGCCGAGCCATGATGCAATATGAGCAGAATTATGCCTGGATGGAAGGTGACAAAGTGGTGGTGCTCAGGCCCAACAAAAAGCCTGCGCATGGCTGGTATGACCGTCTGAAGAAATTGCTGATACCAGTAGATGATGAAACCAACGATGAAGCCATGACATTACGCGCGCTGGGGCATGTGATGTTGCCATCGTATTTATATCGTGAGCAGGATTATCACATGCCGGATGATCCGCCGCCAGTAAACTAGCGGGTTGTTGTACGTAATTGATGCAATCTAATAATCTTGGGTGGGTGTAGATTGAGGGCCTGAAGGTGCCGAGTTACCTTGGTGATATGGCACCGGTAGAGATATAAAGCACTGTTAGAGATCTAGAGATACAGCACTGCTGGAAACACAGACACAGCTAGTACCAGCAATATCCACTCCATTCCCCAGCGCTCAAGATGGCCGGTGAAATGCAAGATAATGGCGACAATCGCAACAACGTAAAAAAGAGTGAATAGCATGGTGACCCTATTGTACTTTCAAATCCATGGTTGAACTCAATAGTTGAACCCACTTTTATGGATGCACTGTTTTGTTGTCAAGCGTATCATTAAATCTAATCTGAAGTTTAGTAAGAAAGCGCTTATTTTGCATTTCAAATTTCCGGTTTGGATCTTGGTGGTCTGGCTTGCAGCAATGCAAGTCCTGAGCCCTTTTGTCCACGGACATCTGCATGAGCCCTTTGGCGCCGATAACGAAGGCTTGATGCATGTGCACACGTCTATACCGCACAGCCATCAAACAGATGCGCTGACGGAATCGATTGAGACCCCTGATCACAGTAGTCAAATTGTCACCATGGCACAGGGGTTTCGCCAGAAAAGTGAACAACTGCAGTTTGATCATAGCGCGCTTCCTGCTTTGGTGTTCCACTGGGTTCCAGTGCAGCAACACGTCACCCGTTTGGTGATTGAAACACTTCCCCGACCTTTCCTTTCACACTATCTCGTCCCACAGCCTCAAGCACCCCCTCGCGCCTGAACCTTGCCTCATAGTCGGCATAACGCCGACTGCATTGTTTTCAGGAGAACATCATGATCCCCTTTTGGATGATCAAACCCCGCATTGTGCTGGGGGCTCTTGCGCTATGGATGGCCGTTCCAGTTAGCGCAGCCGAGCCATTGCATCAGGATGTGCTGATGCAGAGTGACGTCTTGTCCCTGCGAGAAGTTCTGGTACAGACGGTGACACGTAACCCACAAAAATTCGAGCTTGAAGCCAGGGAGCGCCTGCAGCAAGCATGGCGTGCCCGATCTGACACCTGGCTGCCACGCCCCGCCACTATTGCTCTGGGCCACCGCAGCGATACCTTGGGTAGTGGACGTGGTGAACGTGAGTGGCAAGCCGATATGGAGATCCCACTTTGGCGCTCAGGCCAGCGTGCAAGCCGACATGCTGTGGCAGAGTTTGCACAGTCAGGCCTGCAGGCCAGCCAGGAAAGGTTGATGCTGGAGGCGGCTGGGCAGTTACGTGATGCCGCGTGGGAAGTCAGCATGCTGGAAAGCCAGCTTGCACTTGCTACCATGCGACTGGATACGACCAATGCCTTGCTTCGCGACGTGGATCGTCGATTTCAATTGGGCGAGCTGGCTAAAGTGGATCGTATGCTGGCCGAGCAGGAAACCTATCAGGCCAGAACTGAAGTCGTTCGAACCGAAGCTGAGCTCAACCACGCCCGACATCGTTACAAGGTGCTGACAGGCCTGCAACATATCCCGGCAAAGCTGCAGGAAACACGCTCAACCGCCGAGAGTTATAGCGAACATCATCCGCTATGGCGTGAGATCGAAACACAGTTAGCTCAGGCCAGAGAAGAAGCGCAATTGGCCGGGATTGAGGCGCGCGACAACATGCAGTTGATCGTCAGTGCGCGCAGTGAGCGTGGGCCATATGACGTGGCATATAACGAAAGTGTTGGTCTGAGTGTTCGGATTCCACTGGTTACCAGCCAACAGTCTGCACTTACCCGAGCCAATGCAGAAATGCGGCTTGGAGAAATCATGGCTGCGCGTGAGCGACTGCGTTATCAGCTTGAGACAACGATGCACGAAGCCGATCACAATTTCGAAGTGGCTCAGGCTGAGTTGAAGCTGGCGCAAGAGCGCCACGCCCTCGCGCAGGAGCATCTGCGACTTTCCAACAAAGCATTCCAACTGGGCGAGACCGATTTGGTGGCACTGCTACGCACCAAGGCACAAGCTGACGAGGCTGAGCGTAATCTCACTACCCGTGAAATTCAGTTGCAATGGAACATTGCCCGTTATAACCAGGCAGTAGGAGTTTTGCCATGAACATACACACCATACCATGGGTTTTTCTCATGGCGCTTTCCTTACCATCGCTCGCTTCAGAGTCCATCCCCATGACAGCTGCCCAACAAACGGCAGCTGGCATTCGATTAGTTGTGCCAGAGGCTCAAGTTACAAGCATGTCTTCCCGCATGTCTGCAGAAGTGGTGATTCCCCCTGCACAACAGGCTGTCATCAGCACCCCGCAAGCGGGCATGGTGATGTTGCTGCATGTGGCTGCCGGTGAAGCCGTCAACAAGGGGCAGGTAATCGCCGAGATCAGCAGTCCTGAATTAGTGGCTCTGCAGGGAGAGTACCTGCAGAGCCTGACGCAGACTCAACTGGCGGGGAACATGCTGGCACGCGACAAAGCTTTGTTTGAAGAAGGGATTATTGCGCAGCGCCGCTATCTGACTACGCAAAGTGAACATGCCGAGCTGCAGGCGTTGCTCGCACAGCGTAAACAGACGTTAAAACTGGCGGGCATGTCGGACAGCACCATTGGACAATTGGCGCGCTCAGGAAAAATACAGAGTACGCTGGCCTTGACCGCACCGATGGCAGGACAGGTGCTTGAACAGTATGCGGCCGTCGGGCAGCGGCTGGATGGCGCGGCACCGCTGTATCGAATCGCGAGGCTCAACCCATTATGGCTGGATATCCGGGCACCGGTATCCATGTTAGCAACGGTACGAGAAGGTTTGGGCGTCAGCGTGCCTGCCATCCATGCGTCAGGCAAGTTGATACATATTGTGCGCGGTGTCAATAAAGCGGATCAGACCATTCTGCTGCGGGCAGAAATCTCCCAGGGCACGGATCTACTGCTGCCGGGTCAGTTCGTTGAGGTCGAGATCGCCACAATTGCGGGCACGCAAACGTCTTTTGCCTTACCGAAATCTGCGCTGGTGCGTCGAGCCAGTCAGCATTTTGTGTTTGTGCAGGACCAGCAGGGTTTTATGGCTGTGCCGGTGACCCTGTTGTCCGAAACTTCTGGTACATGCGTGGTTGAGGGGGCATTCCCGTCCGCTGCAAAAATCGCAGCCTCCGGTACAGCTGCTATCAAAGGACACTGGCTGGGCGTGGGAGACGAGTGATGCTGGCGCGACTCATACAATTTGCGCTCACCCAGCGATTACTCATGCTGGTCCTGGCCGGTCTACTCCTTGGGTTTGGCGCGATGTCATTCCATGCCTTGCCGATTGACGCCTTTCCTGACGTGTCATCGACACAGGTGAAGATCATCATGAAAGCGCCGGGCATGACGCCGGAAGAGGTTGAAAGCCGCATTACCGCACCAATTGAATTGGAAATGTTGGGGCTACCTCGTCAGACCATGCTGCGCTCTGTGGCTAAGTATGCACTCACTGATATTACAGTAGACTTTGCCGAAGGCACGGATATCTATTGGGCCCGTCAGCAAGTAACGGAAAGACTGGCGGCAGTACAGGATAGTCTGCCATCTGGTGTCGGTGGCGGTATCGCCCCCATGACCACGCCCCTGGGCGAGATGTTCATGTTTACCATTGAAAGCCCGACATTAAGCCTGGCTGAAAAGCGGAGTTTGCTCGACTGGGTGATCCGGCCGCAGCTACGGACAGTGCCTGGCGTGGCCGATGTCAATGCGTTGGGTGGCCTCGTACGCAGCTTTGAAGTAGTGCCGGACAATCCCCGCATGTATGGTCGTGGGGTACGCTTGCAAGACTTGCAGGCAGCATTGCTGGGTAACAATAGCAATGATGGAGCCGGACGTCTTGATGATGGGGAAGAGGCCTTGCTGGTTCGCTCCGAAGGCCGGTTTGTGACACTGGATGATGTCCGAAATACAGTGATTCGCAGCGATCAGGGGGCGCCAGTACGGGTGATGGATGTGGCTGAAGTGCGTATTGGTGCGTTGACCCGATACGGGGCGGTGACCAGTAATGGCAGCGGTGAAGCGGTACAAGGATTGGTGCTGGGCTTGCGTGGCGCAAATGCTAAGCAGCTGGTCAATGGGGTCAAAGCCAGACTGGCCGAAATGGCTCCTATGTTGCCTGATGGTGTCACGATCAAGGTGTTTTATGATCGTGGCAGTCTGGTGGAGCGTGCGGTGAATACAGTATCCAAAGCCTTGCTCGAAGCCATTGCGTTGGTACTGATTTTGCTGGTGCTGTTTCTCGGTAATTTGCGGGCTGCACTCACGGTGGCGCTGATACTGCCAATGGCGGCATTGGTGACTTTTATTCTGATGCGGCAATTCGGCCTTTCAGCCAATCTCATGAGTCTGGGCGGACTTGCCATCGCCATTGGCATGCTGGTGGATGCGGCTGTCGTGGTGGTGGAAAATATGGTGTCGCATCTTGCCGATGAGAAGCGCAGTGCCAAACTACCACGATTGCATCTCATTTATCGTGCGGTGCGCGAGGTCAGCGTGCCAGTCACCTCTGGCATTCTCATCATCATGATAGTCTTTTTGCCATTGCTAACCCTGCAGGGTCTGGAAGGCAAGCTGTTTATCCCGGTGGCATTAACCATCGTGTTTGCCCTGGGCGGGTCATTGATACTCTCGCTCACAGTGATACCGGTGCTGGCGTCATTCCTGCTGAAAAATGTGAGCCATCACGAGCCGTGGCTGGTGCGCAAGGCACAGGCCTTATACCAGCCCGCACTGAACTGGTCGATGAACCACAGCCGGCAGGTCACGCTTCTGGCGGTCATTGCACTGGTGCTGACAGGCATTGTTTACCTGCAAATTGGTAAAACTTTTATGCCCACCATGGATGAAGGGGACATCATTATTGGTGTCGAAAAGCTGCCCTCGATCAACCTGCAACAAAGTGTAGAGACCGACATGCGCATACAGCACGCCATTCTGGAGCAAGTGCCGGAAGTGTCGGACATTTATTCTCGCGTCGGTTCCGATGAGCTGGGACTTGATCCGATGGGCTTGAACCAGACGGACAATTTTCTTGTATTGAAACCCCGTGACGTGTGGCGGGTGAACAGCAAGGAAGCATTGATTGATCATCTGCGTGAAGTCATGGAAGGTATTCCGGGCATTGCCTTCAGTTTTACACAGCCTATCGATATGCGCGTCAATGAGATGATTCTGGGTGTCAGGGGTGATCTGGCCATCAAGCTGTTTGGCGCTGATTTGGCGGTGCTTAACCAGAAAGCTGCTGCAATTGTGGATGTGCTGCAATCTATCGAAGGCAGTGAGGATGTCTATACCCCACAAAACAGCGGAGTGCAGTACATGCAAATCGAGATAGATCGGCTGACAGCGGGGCGGCTGGGCTTCAGCGTTGCAGATATCGAGTCCATGCTGCGCATGCAGCTGGAAGGGCAAGTACTGGGGGTGGTGCAGGAAGGGCAACGCCGCACGCCATTATTGCTGCGTGGAAGCGATGAGCTCAGAACCTCAGGCAGTGCCTTTGCCAATCTCCAACTGACCTTGCCGGATGGCGCTAACGTGCCCTTGTCTGTGGTTGCCAGAATCAAACATGTAGAAGGTCCGGTCAAGGTGGATCGAGAGCGTGGTGCGCGCATGGTGGTGGTGACCTCTAATGTTCGTGGTCGTGATCTGGTGAGTTTTGTTGAAGAGGCCAGGCAGCAAGTGCAGCAGAAAGTGAGTCTGCCAGAGGGATATCACATCCAGTGGGGTGGGCAGTTCGAGAATCAGCAACGCGCCGCTGCCCGCTTGGCTCTGGTCGTTCCCATGGCTTTGACCCTTATTTTTCTCTTACTGTTTGCGACTTTCGGCTCGGCCAGACAAGCCATTCTAATCCTCTCCAACATTCCTTTTGCGATGATAGGCGGCGTATTTGCCTTGTGGGCCTCTGGGGAATACTTGTCCGTACCCGCTTCAGTTGGCTTTATTGCCTTGCTGGGTATTGCGGTACTGAATGGGGTAGTCATGACCAGCTACTTCAACCAATTGGCGACAACCGGCATGCCCATTTCACAAGTCGTGATCGAAGGTGCCAAACGACGGCTACGCCCGGTATTGATGACAGCGTGTATTGCCGCCTTTGGCTTGCTGCCGCTTGTATTTGCCAGTGGTCCCGGCTCCGAGATCCAGCGACCGTTGGCAATTGTCGTGATTGGTGGGCTAGCCAGCTCCACAGTGCTGACACTGATACTGCTACCAATCTTGTATCGCCGTTTTGGGCACCGGCAATAAGCCACGAAAGGAAACAATGATGCAACCAGTACTACTGATACTTAATTTGTCACCAGACACGGAAGAAGTGATGGTTGATTGGTTATTGATGCAGGATGAGATTGGTGGATTTACCTCCATGATGGTGTACGGGCATGGTACACATGCCAAAAACATGTCGCTGGATGAACAGGTCATGGGGCGTCAAAAGCGTGTGCAATTCATGGTGCATGGCGAGCAATCGCAGATGCAAGCGCTCTTGGCCACGGTACAACAGACATGGCCAGATAGCGACTTACGCTATTTATTAATGCCGGTCATGCAGGCGGGTTAAGTCAGCCTGAATATCAGCGCTAAGTCACAGCAAAACTTGCAATTTTGGGCACTTTCGCGTAATTTTGTAGCATTGCTGGGGGTCTGCAAAGCATGGATTTTGCAGTGAGAAATACCCTTTGAACCTGATGCGGGTCATGCCGCCGTAGGGAAGCAGCTTCACTGCTTCCCTTTTATGGTTTGATCGCGAAGCAGCTTCATGGCTTCCCAGTATTCATGACTAAATTAACAGGGAAGCCATTTCTCGCTTCCCAATGATTAAAAACGCGTTGGGAAAGCAGTCAATGTGCTCCCTGCGTGACATCTACCCCGTGGAGCATCGCCGTGAACGCAACCGATAAGCATCTCAACCAATTCCTCAACGAAACTGCAGAAGTCGATCCGGGTGCAACCCAGCCTTTTGCTAAATCCCGCAAGGTCTACATTGAAGGCTCCCGGCCGGATATTCGTGTGCCTTTCCGCGAAATCAGCCTGTCTGATACGCCTTCCGCTTTTGGTGCTGACAAGAATCCGCCAGTCGTGGTGTATGACACCTCCGGTCCTTACACTGACCCTGAAGTCAAGATTGATATTCGCAATGGCCTGCCAGCGCTACGTGCAGGTTGGATTGCAGAGCGCAATGACACTGAACAACTGGACGGCCCAACGTCAACCTTTGGTCAACAACGCCTGCATGATCCTGCGCTAGCCAGCATGCGTTTCAATCTGCATCGCAAACCCTTGCGTGCCAAGCCCGGCATGAACGTCAGCCAGATGCACTATGCACGTAAAGGCATCATCACGCCGGAGATGGAATTCATTGCCATCCGTGAAAATCAGCGCCGTGAAAACATGAGCGAGTTGCTCCAAACACAGCATCCGGGCCAGAATTTTGGTGCCAGCATTCCAAAAGTCATTACACCGGAATTTGTCCGTGATGAAGTTGCCCGTGGCCGTGCCATCATCCCTGCCAACATTAACCACCCGGAAATCGAGCCGATGATCATAGGCCGCAATTTCCTGGTCAAGATCAATGCCAATATTGGTAACTCCGCGCTGGGTTCATCCATCTCGGAAGAAGTCGAGAAAATGGTCTGGGGTACTCGCTGGGGCGGTGACACTGTCATGGATTTGTCCACCGGCAAGAACATCCACGAAACCCGTGAATGGATTATCCGCAATTCTCCAGTGCCTATTGGTACTGTGCCGATTTATCAGGCGCTGGAAAAAGTCGATGGCAAAGCCGAAGACCTGACCTGGGAAATTTTCCGCGATACCTTGATCGAACAAGCCGAGCAAGGTGTTGACTACTTCACCATCCACGCCGGTGTCCGTTTGGCCTATATCCCCATGACGGCTAAGCGCATGACAGGTATTGTTTCCCGTGGCGGTTCCATCATGGCTAAATGGTGCTTGGCGCATCACAAGGAAAGTTTCCTCTATACGCATTTTGAAGAAATTTGCGAAATCATGAAGCAATATGATGTGAGCTTCAGTCTGGGTGATGGTTTGCGTCCAGGCTCGATTTACGATGCCAATGACGAAGCACAATTTGCTGAACTCAAAACCTTGGGTGAGCTCACCCAGATCGCCTGGAAGCATGACGTGCAATGCATGATTGAAGGCCCAGGCCATGTGCCTATGCATCTCATTAAAGAGAATATGGATCTGCAACTGGAGCATTGCGGTGAAGCTCCGTTCTACACGCTGGGCCCACTCACCACTGATATTGCACCCGGCTACGATCACATTACCTCTGGTATTGGTGCCGCCATGATCGGCTGGTACGGTTGTGCCATGCTGTGTTACGTCACACCTAAAGAGCATCTGGGCCTGCCAGACAAAGAAGACGTGCGTGTTGGCATCATTACCTACAAGATTGCGGCCCATGCTGCGGACTTGGCCAAGGGCCATCCGGGTGCGCAGATTCGTGATAATGCCTTGTCAAAAGCGCGCTTCGAGTTCCGTTGGGAAGACCAGTTCAACCTAGGCCTTGATCCTGAAAAGGCCAAGGAATTCCACGACGAAACCCTGCCACAGGAAGGCGCAAAACAAGCCCATTTCTGCTCGATGTGCGGCCCGCACTTCTGCTCCATGAAGATCACGCAAGACGTGCGCGACTATGCTGACAAGATGGGCGTTGATGAAAAGGAGGCGCTGGAAAAAGGCATGCAGGAAAAAGCGATTGAGTTCGTGAAAAAAGGTGCCGAGGTCTATCAAAAGGTTTGATCGACAGGATTTGCGTGATCAATTAAAACGGCCAGTTCATCTGGCCGTTTTTTTACGATGCGTTATTTGTTGTAAGGTGAAATCGGTTGGTTACCCTAACCATGATGATATAACAAGCAGTTGAGATGTGATGATCCATAGCTCTAATGAGCTAACCAACACCTAAAAATCAAAGACGAGCTTGTCATGTTGCTCTGTTAAAATACTGCAAAGGATATTTGCATTGACGACACTCAAGCTCAAAAAATCATCAACACCATCTGTGCCAGCGACCCGTTCACCTGTTCGTCGGCCAGATCCTGCCAAACGGGTGCGCACCAGTGCGCCTAAACCGCATGTGCACTCAGAAGATACCAAGCAGCTGAGTGAGCAGGCTGCAAAGCCTGCGCGCCAGCGCAATCATCGGCACGATGGCAAATTGCATGCGCCAGACCCACGTGAACATCATGTTAAAACAGAACGGCAGGCGCAGGATAAATCGTCAAGCAAGCGTGGGTTTGAAAAATCTGCTACCGCTAGCGCTAATCGCACAACAACCAACCGCAACGCTGATCATCGAAACGCTGAAAACCGAGGCCTTGTGAATCGCGACACGCCGCGCCGGGGCGGTAAAGTACGAGATGGTTTTGAGCCTGGCGACTTTAATCGCGACCGTGCTACCAATCCGATGTTTTCACCCAAGCCCGTTGCATCCAATCCTGATTTTCCTCGGCTTTCCAAGCGTATGGCAGAGCTGGGCTTATGCTCGCGCCGCGAGGCAGACGAATGGATTGTTAATGGCTGGGTGAAGGTGGACGGTGTGATGATTGATCAGTTGGGCACACGGGTTGCACCTGATGCCAGGATTGAGATCAGCAAAGCCGCGGAAAAACATCAGTCTGAAATTGTGACAATTTTGCTGCATAAGCCAGTGGGTTATGTGTCTGGTCAGGCGGAGGATGGTTATGAACCTGCGGTCGTGCTGGTACATCCTGACAATCATTGGTCTGAAGATGGTCTGCGTAAGGAATTCAAACGTGGCTATCTGAAAGGGCTTGCACCTGCTGGCAGACTGGATATCGACTCCACTGGTTTGCTGGTGTTAACGCAAGATGGCCGCATTGCACGCCAGTTGATCGGTGAGGATTCGACCATTGAAAAGGAATATCTGGTCCGTGTCGAGGGCACGCTTTCAGAGGCCGGGCTGAAGCAATTGAACCACGGTTTGTCATTGGATGGCGTTAAGCTGAAGCCGGCAAAAGTCTCCTGGCAGAATGAAGATCAGTTACGTTTTGTGCTGCGTGAAGGCAGAAAGCGGCAAATCAGGCGTATGTGCGAATTAGTGGGCCTACATGTGGTTGGTCTTAAGCGCGTGCGAATTGGCAGTGTCACCTTGGGTAAATTGCCGCTAGGGCAATGGCGGTATCTACGGCCGGGCGAAAAATTTTAACTGCTGCCAGAAGACGCAATAAACCAAGCCATATCATCAGGGAAACATCAACATTATGGATTTAATCTTACTGCTCAAAGCGTTCATTCTTGGTGTGGTTGAAGGCGCCACCGAGTTTCTTCCAGTCAGCAGCACCGGCCATCTGATCATTGTGGGTGATCTGATCGGATTTAACGATGAACGCAGCAAGGCATTCAAGATTTTTATCCAGTTGGGTGCCATTCTGGCCATATGCTGGGAATACCGTACGCGGCTTTTTCATGTGGCAAGTCATGTGATGACGGAGACTGCAGCCCAGCGTTTTATGTGGAATCTGGCTATTGGCTTCATCCCTGCTGCAGTCATTGGCATGTTGTTGCATAGCCAGATCAAGGCCTATTTGTTTTCGCCTTGGACAGTAGCCATTGCACTGATTGTGGGGGGCTTTGTCATTCTGATTGTAGAGCGTTACGCGCCAAAACCTGTTGCTGAAACAGTGGATGATATGACTGCGCTACAGGCACTCAAGATCGGATTTGCACAATCGCTGGCACTCATTCCGGGCGTTTCGCGATCTGGTGCGACGATTCTGGGTGGCATGGTATTTGGCTTGTCTCGCAAGGCGGCAACAGAGTTTTCCTTCTTTCTCGCCATCCCCATCATGTTTGCCGCCACCGTCTACGATTTGATCAAAAGCCGGGATTTACTGAGCGCAGATGATGTCAGTATTTTTGCGGTGGGGTTCATTACCTCGTTTTTTGCCGCATTGGTCGCGGTGAAATTCTTGATTCGTTACGTGTCAAATCATGACTACAGGGCATTTGCCTATTATCGGATTGTCTTGGGCTGCATTGTGCTAGCCTATTTTTGGAATCCTGCATGAGTCAGTATGAACATCTGATATCAACATTAGCGCGGTTTGAAGAAGAGGCCAAGGCAGGGCCTTTATCGCTAGGCCGCGCAATGGATAGTCTGGATGGCGGTGCTTATCCCCTCATTGCACTGATTTTGATTTTACCTTTCATGCAGCCGATTCCTACCGGCCCGTTGTCAATTCTAGGTGGCTTGACCTTTGCCACCCTGGGCTGGCAAATGTGGCGTGGACATCAAACCCCGGTATTGCCGAAAAAAGTGCGTAATGTCGTCATGAGCCAGCAAACCTGGAAGGTGCTGGCCAATCTTAGCCTCAAGGTGGTGTCGTTTTGTCGGAAATTTACCCGCGCCCGACTAACGACACTGGTGGAGGGGCGCAAAGGTCAGAAGTTGGCAGCGCTCGTGATGATACTGGCTGGTTTGTTGATGGCGATCCCTTTTGGGGTGCTGCCACTCAACAATGTTTTTCCGGGACTCGCTATTCTGTTTCTCTGTTTTGGCTTAATGGAGGACGACGGCCTGATGACGGTGATTGCGATTTTCTGGATATTCGTCACAATTATTTATTTCACAGCGTTTTTCCTGGCATTATATTTCCTGGGTAATGAGGTATTTGAGTACTTCAAGTTTGGCGGATGAAGCGAGAGAGAAGATGAAAAAACTATTGAAATATGGCGCCATTGTGATTGGCGGATTGATGGTACTGATCCTGGTGGTCATCGGGATCGTGGCAGCGACTTTCAACCCCAATGATTACAAACCGCTTATCGTCAAAATGGTGCAGGAGAAAAAACAGCGCACCCTGAATATTGAAGGGGATATCAAATTGGCGTTTTGGCCCAAGATTGGCGCCAATCTCGGCAAAATCAGTTTGTCGGAGCACCAAAGTGACAAGGAGTTTGCCGCGATAGATGGCCTGAAGGTGTCTTTAGCGCTCATGCCCCTGCTCAAAAAAGAGCTGATTGTCGATACTATTTATCTGGATGGTGCGCGGGCCAATATTGTGCGGAACGCCGATGGCACGACAAACTTTGATGATCTCCTGAGTGACGATGAAAAAGACACTGAAAGCGAGCAGATTCAATTTGATGTAGATGGTATCGTGGTGACCAACTCTGCTGTCACCTACACCGACAAGCAGGCAGGTACCGAGTACATGCTGCGCAAATTCAATCTTGAAACTGGCCATGTGGCACTAGCAAGACCTTTTGACTTGAAGGCCGATTTTGAGCTGGAAGCTAGCGAACCAGCGCTGAAAGCAGCCACCAGGATCAAGGGTAATTTCATGGTAGACCCCGAGGCTGGCCATTTTGTTGTGAAGGGTCTGGAAGCCAATGTCGAAGGTGACTTTGCCGGTGGCACCGATATGAAGGTAAATCTGGTGGGAGATGTAGATGCCAAGCCAGATAGCATGACCTTCATGCTTGATGGACTGAAACTGACTGTGAACGGCAATATGCAGGATGGCAAGCTAGCCCTTAACTTGCAGGCGCCCAGTATCAATGTCACAGAGGATCAGGTTGTAGGTAAGGAAACACGTGTGATCTTGAGTCATGACAAGGGTAGCGATACGGTAAAAGCCAACCTCGTGCTGGCAGATCTGAAAGGTTCACCCAAGTCGATTCAGACCAGTGGCATTACCGGAGATATTGATGCCAAGCAGGGTGCACGGAGTATTAAGGGCAAGTTCTCCTCACCCTTCAATGGCAATCTGGAAACGCTGGTGTTTGAATTACCCAAGTTGGCTGGCAATCTGGATGTGAAAGACCCCGCGCTGCCTAAGGGTGCCATGCAAGGTGATTTTGCACTTAAGCTCTACACGGATGTGAAGCAGGAGCAGGTGCGTAGCGATTTCAATCTGGATATTGATAACACCAAGCTGCGTGGTGACGTGGCGGTGGCAAGCTTCAGCAAGCCCAATATCAAATTCAACCTGAATGCAGACACCCTTGATCTCAATAAGCTGCTGGGTGAATCATCAACAAAATCACAGGCAAAACCTGCACAAACTGCGACCAAGCCAGCAGAACCTGCAGATTTGTCCGCTCTGAAATCGCTGTTGCTAGAGGGTAAGGTCAGTATTGGCAGCATTCTGTTTGACAAGTACAAGCTGAGCAGCCTGAATCTTGGCATTAAAGCCGATGGCGAGCGGCTGAACATTAGCCCATTTGCAGTCAAACTGGATGAGACACAGATCAAGGGTGCGTTTGGCATTAGCCGATTCGAGAAGCCCCGCTATCATTTTGATATTGATATCGACAAGCTGGATGCGGATCGTTACATCGTACCGAGCGAAGGCAAAGCAGCCTCTACAACCGCTGAAAAGCCTGCAGAAGATGCACCGCTGGATTTAAGCGCACTTCAACAGCTGAATGCGGATGGCGAGATTCGTATTGGTTGGCTCAAGCTTGCCAATGTGAAATCCACCAATGTGCGCATCAAGCTTAAGGCGGATGATGGCGTGGCCCAACTCGCCCCCTTCTCTGCCAATCTCTATGAAGGCTCAATGAATGGCCAGCTCACGGTAGATGCACGCAGCACACCTGATATTGCATTCAAACAGAGCATGACAGGTATTGCGATTGGCCCTTTGATGGCTGATGCCATCAACAATGATATGTTATCTGGCAAAGGCACCTTGAATGTCGATGTCACCACCAAGGGAGCGACGGTGGGTGCATTAAAAAAGTCACTGAACGGTACCGCTGGACTGAATCTGGCTGACGGTGCCGTAAAAGGGATTGATATTGCAGGGACTATTCGTGGATATAAGGATAAATTGACTTCGCTCAAGGGCGAAACGAATGTCGAGGGTGACAAGACCAAAAAAACTGATTTCAGTGAAATGAAGGCGAGTTTCAATATTCGCAATGGGGTGGCGCGTAACGATGACCTCGATATGAAAGCCCCACTATTTCGCATCAACGGTAGCGGTGACATTGATATTGCCAATGAAACCATCAATTATGTGGCTAGACCCACTGTGGTGAAATCGCTTGCAGGTCAGGGCGGAGCGGGTCTGGATGAGCTGAGTGGTGTGACGATTCCGGTCAAGGTCACCGGTACCTTCGAAAAACCAAAATACGCATTGGATTTTGCTGGTGTGGCAACGGCCATTGCCCAGAAAAAGGTGCTGGATAAAGTCGGTGGTTCCAAGGGCGAGGCAGTACAGAAGCTGATGGGTGGCGACACCGCGGGTGGTCTTGAAAGTTTGATTGGTGGTAAAAAGAAATCTGATACCACCTCGGACACAACAACCAAAGAGGGTGAAAAGGCTGAGCAAACCGGTGATGCCTCTGCACCCGCTGAGGAGAAGCCAGCTACGGTAGAAGATAAGGCCAAACAGAAGCTCAATAAGCTACTCGGGCGCTAACTGGCAGCATATGAATGACCTGACGCTGTTACCACCAGATCTACCGGTGCCTGTGGATGATGGCGCCTGCATGCATTTGGTGGGTCAGCGACTACCCGATTTGGTATTTACTTCAACCATCGGCGATTCGGTCAATCTGGCATATATTTCTGGTTGGATAGCTGTGTTTTGTTATCCAATGACAGGGCGACCTGATACTCAACTACCTGATCGGTGGAATGCGATTCCCGGCGCAAGAGGTTGTACACCCCAAGCCTGCGCCTTTCGAGATGATGATCATGCCTTTCAGGCCATGCAAGTTCAGGTGTATGGCTTGAGTGCGCAGTCTAATACTGATCAGCGTGAAGCTGCTCATCGATTGCACCTGCCTTTTCCATTGCTCAGTGATCCTGATCTGCAATTTGCCAGTGCACTTAAATTACCAACATTTGATATTGATGGAATGAGACTGTACAAGCGGCAGACCTTGATCGTGAAAGATGGGGTGATTCACCATATCATCTATCCTGTTTTCCCGCCCAATCAAAACAGCGCGGATGTTCTGGCATGGTTGCAAGCGCACCAGTCAGTTTGATCATGGCTGACATGCTAGCGCATAGCTTTGCAGAGCGCCTGATTGCCTGGCAAAAGACGCATGGTCGCCATGATTTACCCTGGCAGAACACGCAAGACCCGTATGCAATTTGGGTATCCGAGATCATGCTGCAGCAAACGCAGGTAACGGCGGTGGTTGGCTACTATCAGAAGTTCATGCAACGCTTTCCAACCATCAGCAGTCTTGCTAGTGCCGAGCAGGATGAGGTGATGCAATACTGGAGTGGTCTGGGCTACTACACGCGCGCGCGTAACCTGCATGCGGCAGCCCGTGTCATAGTGAATCAATATGCGGGTTGTTTTCCTACGGATATTGAAGCCATTATGCAGTTGCCTGGTATTGGCCGCTCAACTGCCGCGGCGATCTCCAGCTTTGCCTTTCATCATCCACATCCTATTCTTGATGGCAATGTAAAACGTGTTTTCACCAGACATTTTCTGGTGGAAGGCTGGCCTGGCTTGCCCAAGGTAGAAAAGCGGCTCTGGCAGATTGCCGAGCAATTGATGCCGCAACAGGACGTGGTTGCCTACACGCAGGGACTCATGGATTTGGGGGCTACCTTGTGTGTGCGCAGTAAGCCGCGCTGTGATACTTGCCCGCTACAAACCACGTGTGCAGCATTGGCTGCCAATACTGTGCGTGACTATCCAGCGCCCAAACCCAGAAAGCCAATCCCTGAAAAATTTGTCACCATGCTGTTGGTGTTGCATGGGGATGATATTCTGCTAGAAAAACGGTCCTCAAGTGGGATATGGGGCGGTCTGTGGAGTTTGCCGGAGTATGTCGGTGATGCAACTGGTCTTCATGCGCATGTGCAAGCGCAATATGGCAAAGATATTGAGTTGCTGAGCCCTTTGCCCATATTGACCCATCAATTTACGCACTTCAAATTGCATATTACGCCACAACCAATCCGGTTGAGAAAATCATACGATGCGACGCAAAAAACAGGTGTGTTTGTAAATCGGGGCGATGCCATCGGTGCGGCATTGCCAACCCCTGTACGCACCATTATTAAATCCATTATCAAAACCAAGGGTTAGGGCTACTTGCCCGCCTTGCGAAAAGTCAGGTTGAATCTGAAGCGCCCCAGCAGAGAATGCTCATCTAGCATGACTGGCATCACCCCGTGGTACCGTAATCTGTCTACTCCACCCCATATCACCACATCCCCATGTCGTAGCGGTATTTTCACCACCGGATCACGGCGCTTCAAGCCACCAAAAAGAAATGTAGCAGGAATGCCAAGTGAGACGGAGACAATGGGCTGGCTGAAATCCTCTTCATCCTTGTCTTGATGCAAGCCCATTTTACTGCCGGGTTGATATCGATTGATCAGGCAGGCATCAGGCTGAAAATGGGAAAACCCTGCTGTTTCGGCAGCTGTTTGCGCCAACTCACAGAAGACGTCGGGCATGGGTGGCCACGGTTTACCATTGCTGGGTTGAACAGGTGAGTATCGATAGCCATGACGGTCAGAAACCCAGCCAAGCCTTCCGCAGCTGGATGTCTGTACAGACATGATGCCATTTGGCGTGGTCATATGCTGCAAAGGTGCTATTTTCAGCACCGCATCCAGCGCCGCCAACAGGGCATGTTCTTCCTTGAGTGCATAGCCTTGTAGCCATATGGCATGGCTGGACAAAAGCTGTCGGGGTGTTAGCGAGGCATTGTCAGAAAAAAGATCCATGTGAATATGATGGTGATTCTATGTAGAAGATTCTAATAGCCACATCATAAGGGGATCAAACGCTTAGCCTTGATAGCATTTAACCCTAATATTATCATGGAAATGTGCAGGCTGTTTATGCGAGAATAAAGCTCAATCATGATCGCCATTCTTGAAGCTAAACGCGCCGGGCTACTCTCCAGACAATACTGGCTAAGGAATATTGTTGCGGGCTTGATCGTTGGTGTGGTGGCGTTACCACTCGCGATGGCATTTGCGATTGCATCAGGTGCCAAACCTGAACAAGGTATTTACACGGCGATCGTGGCTGGTGGCCTGACCTCGCTCTTCGGTGGCAGCCGTCTGCAGATATCAGGTCCTACCGGGGCATTCATTGTGATTCTCGCAGGGATCTCTGCCCAATACGGCATCGCAGGCCTGCAGTTGGCCACATTAATGGCCGGATTCATCCTGATTGCAATGTCTTTTGCACGGATGGGCGGCGTGATCAAATACATTCCTGATCCCGTGATTGTCGGCTTTACAACCGGAATTGCCGTCATTATCTTTGTTGGGCAATGGAAAGATTTTTTCGGTCTGGAGTTGCTCTTAAAGGCTGAGCATTTTCATGAAAAGTGTTGGATGCTTCTGCAGGCATTTCCTGACCTGCACCATGCCACGACCCTGATGGGCATTTCCACCCTGCTGGTATTGTTGATCTCGCCCAGAGTCTTGAGACAGGTGCCGGCACCTATGGTGGCCATCGTACTGGCCACGATGGCTCAAGCTATATTTCAGTTTGATGGTGTAGCAACCATAGGGTCTGCATTCGGTGGTATTCCGCAGCAGTTGCCCCAATTTGCATGGCCTGATACTACTTTCTCCAACATGCTGCACCTGATTGGCCCCGCATTTACCATTGCCTTGCTTTGTGCCATTGAGTCCTTGTTGTCAGCTGTCGTTGCTGACAGCATGGCTGGTACCAAGCACGATTCAAATCAGGAGTTGTTCGGTCAGGGCGTAGGTAATGTCTTTGCACCATTGTTTGGCGGGTTTGCAGCAACGGGTGCGATTGCCAGAACAGCCACCAATATCCGCCAAGGTGCAAACAGCCCAATTTCGGGGATTGTGCATGCGCTGACATTGCTGATGATCCTGCTGTTACTGGCCCCGCTTGCAGAACACATCCCTTTGAGCGCGCTTGCAGCTATTCTGTTTATTGTGGCCTACAACATGAGCGAGGCTCATCGATTCAAGCATATGCTGCTGACAGCACCTAAAGCGGATGTGGCGGTGCTGATGGTCGCCTTTGTGCTTACCGTGTTTGTCGATCTTGTGATTGCTGTGAATATTGGTGTTGTGGTCGCTGCCTTGCTCTTCATGAAACGGATGTCAGAGTCGGTCGTGATTGCCGAGCAGGATAAAGCGCTACTCGAAGCAGAAGCTGATATGCAGCATTTCAAATTACCGGAAAAAACGGTGATATTTTCGATGGAGGGGCCGTTCTTTTTTGGGGCAGCAGAACGCTTGGAGTCGACGCTGGAAAGCATTCACAGCCATGCCAATACCTTGGTATTGCGGCTCGGGCAAGTGCCTTTGATTGATGCAACCGGTATTCAGGCGCTTTGGAACTTGCGTGACACCTGTATTAAGTATGGCACTCGATTGGTGCTATGTGAACTCCGCCCTAATGTGCAGGAAAAACTGAAACGCGCTGGCTTTATTGATCAGCTTGGCAAGCATAATGTGATTTCTAGCTTGCATACGCTGCAAGATTTGAGAGATTAAAGTGCGCGAAGCATTAAGCTGAATATAAAAAGCCCCGCTTCAGCGAGGCTTTTGAGGCTAACAATCTGCTTACTTTTGATCCCAGCTGTCTTCCCACATACAGTGCTTGATGGTGTGACGGTTCTTGATCAGTTCATCAATTGAAGGCTCGTCGTTCAGTGCACGTTTGATCGCCAGCTTGGTGGCTTCATAGTTGTTCTTGTACATGTCGGCCTTGTCCAGTTTGCCTTCCTTGGCCAGCGGGCCGCAACCTGGGTCGATCCAAACCAGACTGATAATGCACAAGTCATTGGCTTGATCCTTGGGGATAATGCCTTCAATCACGCAATCGACAATCGCATCAGCGGTAGCAGCCTGTACCACACCGCCAAACAATTCAATATTGATAGAATCCTTGAGGGTGACCTTGGGTACCATCATGGTGGCAGGGCGCACCAATTGGTTGATGTCGCGTACGGCAAACATTGCAGTGTGACCCTTGCTTTGCGCCATCATGTTGGCAAATGCAGTACCTACCGGGCCATCCACGGCACCGATCAGAATTTCTGGCATGGCGGCGGTAACATCTTTACCTTCGCTGAATACGGTGGCTTCACCAGCCTTGAACACGATTTTGGACATGAGATTCCTTTTGACTTGAACGAGATAGGGTAAAGCTTATATTTTACCCAAGGGTTCAAGCTTGAACAAATCCTAAAGCAAGATATCCATAAGGGATGCTGCAGCCAGATGTTAGGGTGTTGCAGTGACCAATTGCATGTCTCGGTGCGGAATGCCAGCATCGAGATATTCAGGGCTACAGATTTCAAAGCCGACTTTTTGGTAAAACGGAATGGCATGCACTTGCGCTGAAAGCCTGCAGATACCCTGACCATGCGTTTTGCAAAGCGCTATTGCAGCCTGCAATAATTGCCTACCCACGCCTTTATTACGCCATGCTGGAAGCACGGCTATCCTCCCAATCACGCCGCCAGATAGAATGCGCGCGCAGCCAATAGATTTACCATCTGATGTAATTGCGAGCAGGTGCCATGCTGCATCATCTTGACCATCCCACTCCAGCGTTTCTGGGACATGTTGTTCTATGATGAATACTGTTGTGCGGATCTCGCGCAATGCAGGGGCTGCACTTTGCCAGCGGACTTCTGTAATGTGAAAGCTAGGCGAATGGGTCATATTATCAATGAAAAATGCCTCATCATGCCTGATTTGTAGGCTGCCAATTGGCTCGGACTTGCAGGGATGAGCACTTGAAGGCATTATGCAGCATCTTGTGAATGCAATAAAAGGTCTTGTTATGAATCGTTATCTTGCTGCACTCGCGCGTGTTTTGCTGGGCACCATCTTTTTGGGCCCCGTCATATTGCGCCTGATGTCTATCATGAGTCACCCTGATGGCTATGCTCAGTATCAAGCTTTGCTTGGGCATTTCGGTTTGCCGGGCTTGTTTGCCCCGTTGTTGATTCTGATTCAATTGATTGGTGGGCTGGCATTGGTGCTGGGTTTCAAAACTCGCTTCTTTGCATTCTTCCTGGCGGCTTTTGCCTTGTTTCTGGCATTTGTGCTGGGTCGGCTACAACCGGAAGTCATGTTCCTCTATCTAGGTATCGCGGGTGGCTTAGTGACCCTTGGTCTCAACCCCACTACACCCTTGAGTGTGGATGGACTGAAAAAGGCCTGAGCAACAGGACTAGAAACAAATTTAAAAGGCGCCAAAGGCGCCTTTTAAATTTCATGGCTGATAGTATTCAAAACAAGATGACCAAAATCAGGCTGCTGTCAGGTTTTTAGGCAATTGGAACACGACATTCTCAACCACGCCTTGTAGCTCATGAACTTCAGCTTTGGTCAGTTCTTTCAGCTTTTCAATCACTTCCTGCACCAGAATCTCTGGCGCAGAAGCACCCGCAGATATGCCAATCCGCTGTTTGCCCATTATCCAATCCGGATTGAGATAGCGCGCATTGTCCACCATATATGCTTCCACCCCCTGATTTTGCGCAACCTCGCGCAAGCGGTTGGAGTTGGAGCTGTTGGGCGAGCCGACCACAATGACAAGATCACAATCCTTGGCCATGATTTTGACTGCGTCCTGCCGGTTTTGCGTGGCATAGCAAATGCTGTCGCTTCTGGGGCCTTGAATGTTGGGAAAACGTGTTTTCAATGCCGTAACTACGGCTGCTGCATCATCAATGGATAAGGTGGTCTGGGTCACGTAGGAAAGCTTGTCCGGCGATTGCACGCAAAGGGTAGCGACATCTTCAGGCGACTCCACTAGGTACATGCCACCTTCTGACTGTCCCATGGTGCCCTCTACCTCCGGGTGGCCCTTGTGGCCGATCATGATGATCTCACGCCCGGCAGCGCGCATTTTGGCTACTTCGATATGCACCTTGGTGACCAATGGGCAGGTGGCATCGAACACTCGCAAACCGCGGCTTTCAGCTTCAGTGCGTACATCCTTGGACACGCCATGCGCACTAAAAATTACCGTATTGCCAGCTGGGATTTCATCCAGTTCTTCAACAAAAATGGCACCTTTGGCCTTCAGTTCATCGACTACAAACTTGTTATGCACGACTTCATGGCGGACATAGATGGGGGCGCCAAACTTTTCCAGCGCCTGTTCGACAATAATGATGGCGCGATCAACACCAGCACAAAAACCACGCGGATTTGCTAACAGAATATCCATCGATCTCAATCTTTATTCAATCTCACTAAGATGTAAAGTACGCCCTAGTTACCTAGCCAGTAGGCTACGGTCATCAACAATAACAGGCCGACCATTAACACCAGCACACGCCAAACCAGCCCCACGGCACTTTGCAGATAATCGGCATCAGCTTCATCGCCGAGCCCGAGCTCAGGGCGATAAACGATCACGCCTTTTTCCGGGAGTGGATCGCCTAGCCGTACACCCAAAGCACCTGCCCCGCTGGCGAGAATAATGCCCAAGGCCTTGTCCGGCCAGCTTTCGGACTGTGTGCGCCAACAATAGACTGCATCTTCAAAATCACCAACAATGGCAAAAGAAGCCGCAGTAATTCGAGAGGGCAGCCAATCCAGCCAATCAAATGCGCGTCTAGCAAAGCGCTGGAATCTGGGGTTTTCGTCCGATTGCCAGAACTGCTGCAATAAAAAGGTCAGCCGATACAGCAAGGCGCCTGCTGGACCCAGCAACATAAACCACAGCACTGGGCCAAACAGCCCTTGATGCGCGCGCTTTAACGCGGTTTCAATGCTCACGCGGGACAATTGTGCATCTGTCAGGCTACTGGCTTCCTGACCTTCCCAATCACGATACAAGCTACGCGCATGATCGATGTTGAAATCGCGTAATGCTGCAACAATTTGCTCCGCTCGGCGCTCAAACTGGCTGCACCGTAAAATGAAATAAAGCACAGCAATCCCAAATACCAAGCCGAGCAGAAACTGCACGTACAACAGAAGATAGTAGATAGCGCCAATGATCAAACTGGGAACAAAAGCACCCAGGAACCAGGCGAGAAAACCATGTCGATTCTTGCCCCCGTTGAAATTGCGCTCCAGCCATTGCGCAATAGGCACCATGATCCGTTGTAGCAGATCGAGAGATTGATGCGGGCGATAATAGGTCAGTAACAGCGCACCGATAAGAGCTAGAAGGTTCATGTCGCCTCCTTGGCTATATGCGTTGATGTAATCATCTCAGCCGTTTGAGGTAGATCTTCATCCATGATGGGCATTTCAACGCTCAGTACACTGTCTTGAACGATCTCCAGCGTTGGCAGTTGCAGTTCCATGCCATGTTGATCGGCATAATCAATCAAAGCGGAATAAGCTTTGCCATAGGCAAACAAGGGGTGGGCCTTGATTTCAGCCACCACTACTTTTCTTTCCGGCATGATATCCATAGCGAGCGGTGCTTGCACCACATCGTTTGCCCCGATGATAAAACCTGTACGCGCCTTGAGGGTTTTGTAGGATGTGTTTCTTGGGTCAGTCATGATGACGGTGATGGGGGCAATGGGCTCAATGTTTTGCTGCTTTAGGTAGAACATGACTTCATCCCGTTTTGATTCAAGCTTGGAATAAGGGCCTTCTGCTTCAAGGTAGGCAAATCGATAATTGCCTCGTTCGGCAGTCTGCACAGTTGCCGTGGAAAACAAGCCCCACCACCAGAGCATGATGGTCACCGGCACAAGGAAGACCAGTAAAAAGTAAGGCCACTGTTTTTTCACGCGAAGAATATCAACTCTGGGAACGGGAGGAATACCCTGAAAAGATACCATAATCTGTCGGGCACATACACCTTGTTGGTATAATCGAAAGGATATACAACGCTTGCATAACAGAAGCCATGACGAAAAACACTGCGACTTTGCTGATTACCTGCCCTGACCGTAAAGGATTGGTGGCGGCGATTGCTGACTTTTTGTACAGCCATGATGCCAATATTCTGCATGCCGACCAACATCAGGATGCTGAGAATAATCTGTTTTTGATGCGGATTGAGTGGGATCTCAATGGATTCAAGATTCCAGTAGAGGCATTTTCAGACCATTTTGCGCCAGTGGCCAGTCGGTTTGACATGACATGGCAGCTCAAAGTCTCTGGCAAAAAGCCTCGCGTGGCGATTATGGTCTCGCAGTATGATCACTGTCTGGTGGATTTGCTGCATCGCCATCAGAGTGGTGAGTTGCACTGCGAAATCCCGCTAATTATCAGTAATCACCGGCATACGGAAAAGCTGGCTGCTTTTTACGGTATCCCGTTCCATTTCATCGAAGTCAACAAGGAAAACAAGCCCGAGGCAGAAGCCAAGCAGTTTGCGCTATTTGATGCACACGATATTGATCTCATTGTGCTGGCGCGTTATATGCAAATTCTTTCACCGGACTTTGTGCAGCGTTACCCGCAGCGCATCATCAACATCCACCATTCCTTCCTGCCCGCGTTTGTTGGCGCGCGTCCGTATCATCGGGCGTTTGAGCGAGGCGTCAAACTCATTGGGGCTACCAGCCACTATGTGACGGAAGTACTGGATGAAGGACCCATCATTGAGCAGGACATTACCCGGATATCGCATCGGGAACAAGTGGAAGACTTGATTCAGAAGGGTCGAGACCTTGAACGCGTGGTGCTCTCGCGAGCAGTGCGCTGGCATATTGAAAGTCGTATTCTCGTGTATGCTAATAAAACGGTAGTGTTTGACTAAGACCCTAAAGCAGTACCAATAAAAAAGCGAAGCATCATGCTTCGCTTTTTTATTGGTACTTTATCACCATGATTGCCCAGCAATCGTTCACTTCAGGGGAGCGTCTTTTCCAGCGCAAACAAGACGGAAATCGATTCACGTTCTCTAATCAGATGGTAACGATCACCATCCACCATCACTTCAGCGGCTCTTGGGCGAGTGTTGTAGTTGGAACTCATGCTCATGCCATAAGCCCCTGCTGACATCACAGCCAGCAAATCACCTTCGGCAATCGCGAGGTTACGGTCATGTCCCAGAAAGTCACCGCTCTCGCAAACTGGGCCAACCACTTCATAGGAGGTGCTGGCAGACGCGCGCGGCGTGACCGCTACGATATCGTGATAGGCGTCGTAAAGCGCTGGGCGCATCAGATCGTTCATGGCAGCGTCGACAATGGCAAAGTTTTTGGCTTCGGTGTGCTTCAGGTATTCCACCTTTGTCAGCAATAAACCGGCATTGCCTACCAATGCGCGACCTGGTTCAAACACCAGTTTTACCTGGCGATTACCGAGTTTTTCCAGCATGGCCGCAGCGTAGGCAGAAAAGTCTGGCGGGGTTTCATCGTGATAACAAATCCCAATACCGCCACCCACATCAATATGTTGAATCTCAATACCTGCGGATTGCATTGCATCCACCAGCGCCAGAACGCGATCAAACGCATCCAGAAAAGGGGAGAGCTCTGTCAGCTGTGAGCCAATGTGGCAATCGATGCCGTGCACTGCGATATGCGGCAAGTTTGCTGCATGTTGGTATAGCGCCAACGCATCTTCATAGGCCACCCCAAACTTGTTATTTTTGAGTCCGGTTGAAATATAAGGATGGGTTTTGGCATCAACATTGGGGTTGACGCGCAGCGAGACCGGTGCGGTCTTGCCCATGTCACCAGCCACTGTATTCAGGCGATCCAGCTCCGCCGCGGATTCAACGTTGAAACAATAAATACCGGCCTCCAACGCTGCACGCATTTCTGCCGCAGACTTACCCACGCCAGAAAATACCACCTTACCTGGATCCCCACCGGCTGCCAGTACACGTGCCAGCTCACCGCCGGACACAATGTCAAAACCAGCCCCCAGTTTTGCAAACAGGTTCAGTATCGCCAGGCTGGGATTCGCTTTAACGGCGTAACACACCAGATGATCAACAGCCTTAAACCCGGCATCGAAGCGCTCAAATGCATCAATCAGCGCGGCCTTGGAGTAGACGTAGGTTGGCGTAGAAAAGTCAGCCGCAATCTGGTTGAGCGCTACAGCTTCAGCGCAAAGGGTTGGGGTGTCGTTGCCATCAGAAAAGGTAAAAGGCGTCACAGTTCGGTGTTTTCAGTAGTTAGTATAGTAAGGAAGTGCGCGGCTTATTTAGGCGCAGGTTGTTTTTCCTGCTCAAGCGGATATTCGCGCTCTGGGATATATAGCGGACCTTTGGTGCCACATGCAGACAGGCTCAAGCATAACAATAAGCAGATTGAAAGCAGCCGCATCATGGATTTGATCCTTAAAAGCTTGAGTTTAACATAGCACCCAAGTAGACGTGACCTCTGGAAATTCAGCAATAAAAGCCACTTATCTGCTGATTTCAGCCGATTATCTGTTGCGGCTGGATTTTCAGAAATATTTTGTACAGGATACGCTTACCAGAAAAGGGAGAACAACATGGCCAGTGCCACAGCATTTAGAAATCAGGCAATCAAAATGACTCAGCGAGGGTTTACCTTAGTTGAGTTGATGATTGTGGTGGCGATCATCGGAATTTTAGCGGCCGTGGCTCTTCCCAATTATTCAGAATACGTGAGATCAGGAAAAGCAATTGAGGCAACCTCTGCCCTAGCTGATCAACGAGTGAAGATGGAACAGTATTTTCAGGACAATCGTACCTACGTTGGCGGTCCTTGCCAGCCAGTAGCTGGTAGTGTCATGCATTTTAATTTTAATTGTATCGCTAATGCCAATAGCTATACGATCACTGCTACAGGTGTTGCATCAGCTGGAATGACTGGCTACACCTATACAATTAATCACAACAACGTTAAAACATCGACTTTACCAGGTGGTACATCGGGCAATTGCTGGCTGACTAAGAAAGGCAGCACATGCTGAATTCGAGGATAAACCAATTTGCAGGCGGTTTTAGCCTTGTTGAACTGATGGTCACGATTGTTGTTCTTGCTATTGCAATAGCCATTGCGGTGCCAAACTTTTCAACCATGATTCAGAACACCCGTATCAGAACCGCAGCCGAATCAGTTCAGAACGGAATCCAAACCGCGAGAGCAGAAGCAGTTAAGCGTAATGCAATGATCCGATTCGAGTTGGCAGCCAATTCCCGATGGGAAGTGAAGTGCGTGACGGTGGTTGGTGATTTGGATGGGGATGGTGAGGACGACTGCCCTGCAGTGATTCAAGAGCGCACTGCTGGTGAGGGCTCGGCCAGTTCCATCGTGGTTACAGCTGATCCTGCTGCCGCAACGGAATTGGTGTTCAATGGCCTGGGTCGTCTTACGTCTCTTGCTGGAGGTGTGGCCCCACCAAACTTGGTGAGCATTAACATTGATATTGATCCAACCATACTACCACCTGAGCAAAGTCGTAATCTTCGTATATTAGTTGGAATCGGTGGTAATACGCGTATGTGTGATCCAGATCCCAGTATTCCAGGCACTGATCCTCGTGCCTGCTAGTAAAGATGAGAGATTAAGATGATGGCAATTTCATTCAACAAAACAAAGAGAACCGAGATCTGTTCAAAACGGAATATGCGTGGTGTGGTGATGATAGAGGCATTGATCGCCATCCTGATTTTTTCAATGGGGATTCTTGCCATCGTAGGTTTGCAGGCCGCGATGGTAAAAAATACTTCAGACGCGAGATATCGCGCAGAAGCCACCTTTATCGCGCAGCAAAAACTTGGAGAAATGTGGACCAATATTGCTAATCATGATGCATTAAGTGGTTATGTGATTGCCAATGAGGATATCTCCAATTTATTACCAGATGGTCAACGTATTGTGGAAGTCACAGCGGCACCTGAGTGCCAGGTCACTGTAACCGTTCAATGGCAGCTTCCGGGTGAAGAGATTCACCGGCACCGTACTTCTGCCAGACTGAATAGCGTGTTAGAAGACAACACGTGTATTTATAAAGTATAGAAGGCGAGATTGATACCGAGATGAATATCAACCGAAATAAATTTGCGCAATCAGGATTCAGTCTAGTTGAGATTATGGTTGGGCTGGTCATTGGTTTGCTTGCGACTTTAGTGATCGTGCAGGTGTTCTCTACCTTTGATAGTCAACGTAGAAAAACCAGTGGGAGTGCAGATGCCCAAACCAACGGTAGCATTGCGCTCTACAGTCTACAAAGAGATTTACAGATGGCGGGCTATGGGATGCCACTACCCATGGCTGATAAGGAAAACTCTTCACTTAAGTGTGATCCATCTCCAGAATACGATCCTGATAACGATCCGACTACGGATAACAGCATCAAGTTGTTCCCCGTTGAAATTGTCGATGGTGCTGGCAACTCAAGTGATGTGGTGATTGCCCGTTATAGCACCACCCAGATGGGGGCTGTGCCAGTGAGAATTGTAGATGCCTCCAATGCTACCAGCCCGATTGGGATGACTGTGGATAACAACCTCGGTTGTAGTGACAACGATGTGGCGATAATCAGCTTGGGCGGTTCTTGTTTGATGACCTTGGTGGATGATGCCAATGGCAACCCTGATACCCAGAAAAATGTTCGGCTGATTGCTGCCACCCCTTTGGGTGGACCTTTGGCAACTGGTGCCAAGTTGACCTGCATGGGCAATTGGCAAGAGTACCGTTATCAGGTGATCAATGGACAATTGGTGATGAATGGCACCCCCATCATGGACGGCATAGTGGCGTTGCAGGCACAGTATGGCGTTGCCGCAAACATTAACAGCAATCAGGTAAGTCAATGGGTGAATGCCACTGCGCCCTGGAATGCACCCACTGTAGCAGACCGCAACCGGATTCGTGCAGTACGCGTTGCTGTAGTTGCTCGTAGTGGGCAGCGTGATCGTGAGATTGTTACTAACCAGTGCGTCACGGCTAAAGGAACAGTAAACAACGGCCCATGTGCTTGGGATGACACTAACTACGATGCTGCACCCATGATTGATCTATCAGTGGTGGATGGCGCAGATTGGCAAAACTTCAGATACCGCGCTTTTGAAACTATTGTGCCGATCAGAAACATGCTCTGGTCCAAGGATGCGCTATGAACCCAACGATCACAAATATCAAACAGCATGGTGTCGTGCTTTTCATTGCATTGATTGCGCTGCTGGTCATGTCGCTGGCAGCCGTGGCGCTGATTCGTTCTGTGGATACTAATACCATCATTGCCGGTAACCTTGCGCTCAAGCAATCAGCATTGATTGCATCGGATCGTGGTTCGGAAAGGGCATTGAACTGGATCGCCGACATGATGAATGTCGATGATCAGTCGCTCAATGTAAACCGTGCGGCTGAAGGCTATTTTGCAACGTTTGATGTCAATGGCGACGGCATTATTAATGATTTGGACGATGCTAAAACGCTGGTGGACAACAACGGCATTGTTGAAACCATGAATGATGGACAAGGTAACGCTGTTAGCTATGTTGTACAGCGCATGTGCATGCTCGCCGCTCCGGCTGATGACACAAACGTTTGTATGTACGGTGACGCCGTTATTGGCACAGGTAGTAAAGGCGTTAAGGATGCCACTGAAGCAGGCGCCCGAATTGATGCCAGACAAAGCCCGATGTATCGCATTACCGTGAGAGTCAACGGTCCCAAAAACACAGTCAGTTATACCCAGACATTTGTCTACTAGGAGTAGGCCATTATGACAACACAACAAAACTTGTCGAAACTTTCATTATTTGCCCGTTTGGGCATAGGTCTGCTGTGCATGCATACCATGATGCTGCAAGCAGCCCCGCTCGATTTGGCCACCATTCCACTGGCAAACAGCCCTACGATCAAAATTCAGCCTAACCTGCTCTATATATTGGATGATTCCGGCAGTATGCATCAGGATTACACGCCTGACTATATGAGTGAATATTTTGGTACTCCAGCTATTTCTACCCGAAACTGCAAGGATAGCGGGGATGATGGCACGCGTGGAACTGAAGGTACGGTTGGGGATGTGTTTGATACCGCTGTTGTGCCCGGAACGACTATCCGTGTGCTAGATATGTGTATTGTCGGTGATGTGCCGTATATGAATAACGATATGAATGCGCAATACTATAACCCTGCCATTCTCTACTTGCCGCCCTTGAATGGTAATGGTACCAGTTTTCCCAACCAGACCAACTTCACTGCAGTACAAACCGATGGTTTTGGAATTCAGAGAAGAGACCAGTTGAATCCTGGAAATTCAACAGGCATCAACCGCAATACTGTCAATTTAACAGCTGAATATCCGGATAGGCTTTGGTGTACCACGCAAAGCCCCACAGCGGCTGATATGCTGAATCCCGCTGTATGCCGAGCAAATGAAGGGGGGTACACATATCCGGATAACACGTTTAAATTTGGTAGATATACCGGCGTGCCAGATCAACAAGCAAGGGCGGTGATGCTGGATCAGGTCATTTTTCGTTTTGGCGCGCCCTATTACTACTCTGTGGTGCCGGTGGAATATTGTGCTGATATCGATTTGAAGTTTTGCGTGGTTTCATCCGTACCGGTTGGGCCGCATGTAATTCCGGCCAAATCTCGCTGGTGTGATTCTCCTGCATTAACCAATTGCCAGGCAATCAGGAACACAGGGTTCATCTGGCCGCGTTACATTGGTAACGTTATCACTGAATCCAATGCTTCCGGCTCTCTGCGTGTGACGGGTGCCAACCGTAACCAGAATGCTACGGTGAGCAGCATCCGCGTGAATGGGATTGAGATTATGGGCGGGACTGCGTCGGGTTGTGGCGCTGCAGTTTCCAATTCTAGCTCAACTTTATCAGCTACCAGAAATGCAGCTTTAGCAGCTGCGATAGCCGCGCGCATTAACTCGTGTACCTCTAACCCCAACTATACCGCAAGCGCAAGTGGGGCTGATGTGGTGATCAATGCAGCCTTGCCTGGCACTGTTGCCAACGGACCATTGACGGTTTCTGGCTTTGCCGGTGGAGCTAGCGTGGGTTCTTTAAATGGCATGTCAGGTGGGTTGGATAATACTAATATGCCGCCTTATGTGTTTGTCAGAACAGATATTGTGCCCACTAATAACAGCTACCCAAAGGCAGCAACCAGAACGGATTGCTTGGGTACCACATGCACCTATAGCGAAGAAATGACCAACTTTGCCAACTGGTACGCTTATTACAGAACCAGAATGCATGGCATGAAAACCGCCACCAGCCTTGCTTTCAAGGATGTGGGGGAGGATTTTAGAATCGGCTTTATGACCATTAACCCTACTGCGGCACGATCCCTGAATTTCAACACATTTAGTGGCACTCATAAAGTTAACTGGTACAACCGCTTGTTTAGCATTCCTCCAAGCGGATCAACGCCATTGCGTCAGGCTTTGTCAAGGGCGGGAAGAATCTACGCTAACAAGGACACGATCAGCGGAGCATTTACTGATCCGGTCGAATATTCCTGCCAGCAAAACTTTACGTTGCTGACCTCTGATGGGTATTGGAACGGCGCTGCAGGGGTGCAACTGGATGGCGCAACAGCTATTGGAAATCAGGACGGTCCGGGTACCCCGAGACCGATGTTTGAGGGCAATTTTGCCGCCAATACCTTGGCAGATGTGGCCAAATACTATCGCGATACTGATCTTCGAACCCCAGATTTAGCAAATTGTATTGGTGCGAAAGGGGTGAATGTATGCCAGGATCCACCACCCTCATCGGCCAACCAGAAACAAACCATGGTGACCTTGACACTGGGTCTGGGGTTGGATGGTGAGCTCGCGTTCAGAGAGGATTACAAAACCGCAACCACAGGCGATTTTCATGAAATTCGTACCGGTACCAAAAACTGGCCAGTTCCTGTAGCTAACGCAGAATCTGCACTGGATGATCTGTGGCATGCTGCTGTCAATGGAGATGGCACCTATTTTAGCGCCAAGGATCCTGCACAATTGGCACGTTCATTGAGAGATGCTTTGGCCTCGATTGAAGTGAAACTTGGGGCAGGTGCAGCGGCCGCTACTAGTACGCTGAATCCGGTGACCGGTGACAATTTTGCCTATGTCGCGAGTTACACCACCGGGTTCTGGACTGGTAATCTAGAAAAACGCGCCATTGATGTGACCACCGGTCAGGTAGGCACTGGTGCGCTTGCCTGTGTGGAAGATGTGGTGGTAACCACAGGCTGTTCCTCACCCTCAACTATTGTAGCGGATGGTGTTGGTGGTTATAACTGTGTGACCCCAGATGTGACCGATCCACTAGCTTGCTCTGGCACTTTGGATGGAACAAACTGTCAGGTGCCGGTCTCCACCTCTTGTAATGGCACTTTAAAGAATCGCGTCTACGAATTTACCGATGCGCGGACGATTTATATGCCCGTGGGCGGGGGGTTAGCCAATTTTAGCTACAACAACTTGACGGCAGCTCAGAAAACTACATTTGAGCAGCCTTTCTTATCCGCGAATCTCACCCAATGGACAGGCTTGAATCCGGTGCAGCAGGATTATGTCACTGGCGAGAATCTGGTGGCTTATTTACGTGGTCAGACCGGTTACGAATTAGATGCACTGGATGCCAATCGACGGATTTTCCGCAGTAGACAAGCAGTGCTGGGTGATGTGATTGATTCAAGACCTGCGTTTATCGGCAAGCCAACGTTTAATTACACTGACCCAGGGTATGAATCGTTTAAGGAGAGGCCAGATATAAAAAGTCGTCCAGGTACTGTATATATCGGCTCGAATGACGGCATGCTGCATGCTTTTGATGCTGATACGATGCAGGAGCGATGGGCATTTGTGCCAAGCATGGTGATTCCTAATCTCTGGAAGCTGGCAGATGAAGCCTATGCCTCAAAACACAGTTATTACGTCAATGGCGATCCGGTCATTTCCGATATTTGTGTATCAGGCTGTAATGGTGCTGGTGCAGTTTGGAGGACGATATTGGTGGCCGGTCTAGGAGGTGGCGGTAGAGGTTATTACGCCCTGGACATTACGAACCCAAGCTCACCAACCTTGCTTTGGGAACGAGATGCCAGTGATGAGCCGAATCTGGGGTATACCTATGGTTCGCCAGTGGTGACCAAACGACCGCAAGACGGCCGCTGGGTGGTGCTGATAACATCCGGCTACAATAATATTCCGGACAATAATACGTTCTACAATCAGCCTACCACCAAATTCAGGCCAAATAATCCTGCGCTTTATAATACGGGTGACGGTCGGGGTTATTTGTATGTGCTGGACGCGAATACGGGTTCAAAATTAACGCAGTTCACCACGGGTGTAGGCAGCGTTGGCAACCCAAGCGGCCTTGCCAGAATTCAGGCCTTTTCGGATGATGCAGAGCGCAATAACACAGCATCGTACGTCTATGGCGGTGATCTGATGGGTAACCTCTGGCGGTTTGACATTGATAACAACACCGTCAGCAAATTTGCTGAGCTAAGCTATGAAGGAACACCACAACCGATCACTACGCGGCCGGAATTAGGCTTGGTCAAAAATCGTCGCGTGGTGTTTGTCGGGACAGGTAAATATCTGGAAGTGGCCGACTTGACCAATACCAGCCAGCAGACGCTGTATGGCATCAAGGACAACAATGATTCAGCGACCATTGTGAATCCGCGAAGTCAGCTAGTACAGCAAACCATTGTGCCTGCTGGCCCTGGTGAGAGAACCAGCGGCACCAATAATGCCGTGAATTTTGAAACAGGCCCTGGTTGGTTTGTAGATTTGCCAGACAGCGGTGAGCGGCAAAATGTGAATTCGCAACTTGTGCTAGGCACGTTGCTGGTGCCCACCACGGTACCGACATCATCGCCATGCCAACCGGCAGGGTATGGCTGGTTCAACTTCTTTGACTACAGAACTGGGTTATCCGTGATTCAGCCATCGGGGCTGGTGTCCAAGATTACTACCTCACCGATTGTAGGTTTCAATGTGGTCTATGTGGATGGCAAGCCTAGAGTATCGGTAGTGACGGCAGATAATCCAACGCCACAGTTGATTCCAGACATCCCATTCTCGGGTTCTGGCACCGGCTTCCAGAAAACACGGGCAATCTGGCGTGAGATGCTACCGTGATGATGATGACTTAAGTCTCACTTAAAAAGAGCGGCATTGCCGCTCTTTTTTTTGTCACTTCTGTGAATGGCCGAGTAATTTTGTGGTGATCCACCCATTGATGACACCGAACACCAAGGCGGCCAGTGCAAAGATGGGTACCAGATAGGCAACGCCCGCATGTGGAATCAACCATAGCCAGACCACCAGCAGCTGTGCGGTGGTATGGGCAAACGCAGCGACGATGCTGAGGCTGATGGGGCCAAACCATGCCTTGGGTAACTTGAATGCGAGCCATAGCATGCCTAGGCTGGCCAGTGCCCCGCTCAAGCTGAGGACAAACGTTGGTGAAAGCATGTGCCCCAGAAGCAAGCTACCTGCAAAGACGCGCAGCAGGCTGACCCAGGCCGCTGTGGAGAAATCGTAACGATACAATACGAACAAGGTCACAATGTTGGCGATGCCTGGTTTAACACCAGGGAGTGGTGAAGGCAAAATGGCTTCAATCAGGTGCAAGCCGATGGCCAGCGCTGCCAGCCGCGCAATCCGGTGGTCGTCTGCAGTGGTTTTGATGTGAATATGATCTCGCATGTTGATGTTCAGATTGAGCGGTCTGAGTGGCTTTTTAAATCCGTGTATTCATGAGCTTGTTTACTGACTCAATAGCTGAGTGAGTCATAGGGTTTGTTGTTGCCCAATAGCTGAATACTGACCTGGTTGGGTAGGCACATGGCGACTTGTCCTGCCTGTGCAAGCCAGCCTTGCTTGATGCAATATTGTTTGGGGCCAGGGTCGCTGACCACTCTGGCTTTGCCATGCGCAATTTCGATGATGCTGGTACCCAGCGGCCCTGGTACTTCAATGATCCGCGCCTGATCCAGGCTGTAAGTGCCAAATACCTCGTTACCCGCGCGTATTTGCAGTTTGCTGGCTTCGCGTCCTTGCCACAATGTCGTAAACAGTAAGATCACCAGCGCGCTGCCAGCTACCATCATCAGCCAATCACCGATGCGGATGGAGCCGGCAATGTCAGTGGATGATGTCGAGTTTGCCATATTGTTCCTGCTGCCATTGCAGCATAGGGGCCATTGGCTGGGTTGCAAAGGCATGGCCTTGACTGTCAATGACCAGATAATGCTTGAGTCCAATGCTGGCTGCCATACTGGGTCGAAATACGGGCTCGGCAATGAAGATCGGCTTGGACAACACATCAGAAAGTGTCCCCGTCAGTTCACCTGGGGGGATGAGTACGGTAACTGCCTGCGTATGTTGTACTGGATAACCTGATTCCGGATTAATCAGGTGACTGTAGCGCTGATCGTCCAGCTCAAAAAAGCGTTGATAGTCGCCGGATGTACCCACTGCCCAACCATCTGGCAAGTCCAGTGTGGCAATGGCTGTAGGCTTTCTGGGATGCTGAATGCCGACCCGCCAAGGCTGTTTACCGCGTTGGCCCAGCGCCAGAATATTGCCACCAATGTTAATGAGCGCATCCGAGATGTTTTGCTGACGTAAGAGGCTGGCGGCTCGATCCAGTGCATAGCCTTTGGCGTAGCCGCCTAGGTCGAGTTTGACCGCTTTATTGTGGCTGTTTGCCATGAATTGATCGCCATCAGGCGTTTTGGTGATGACGATATCCGTCATTTGTGGCCTTGCTGCTACAAGCTTGGCGATGGCTTTATCGTCGATATTGACGGGGGGGAAGCCATCACGTTGAAAACCCCATTGCTGAATCAGCTTGCCGATGGCAGGATTAAATAAACCATTGGATTGGGTAGAAAGTGTGGTGGCCTGTTGCAGCATGCCTGCAAGTTCGGCATCTATCGGAATGGTTTGACCATCAGCAAAGGCTTGATTGAGCTGGCTGAGGTCACTGTGTTCATCCCAGGCATGGAGTTTCTGGTGCAGGCGTTGAAACTCCTGCAATATCTGGTTGCTGGCAGCTTGCGCGGTTTCTTCTTGTTGACCATAGATGCTGACTTCAACCAAGGTGCCGAAGACATAGCCTTGTGCGTGATAAAGTGGTTCACGCCCGCACGCGGCAATTAGCAGGCAGATGGCTAGGATGCACAGCCGCTGAGTCAGGTCGCGGATCACAGACTGCGACGATAGCGCAATGCATCCTGGTGGGTGGATAGCGCGTCAATGAAAAGGTTGGCTGGATTGCAGTCGGTTTGCGCCGCAATTTCTACCATGCCGGTGGGGCTGGTGACATTGATTTCAGTCAGGTAGTCACCAATCACATCAAGCCCCACCAGAAACAGCCCGTTTTCACGCAGCGTGTTGCCTACCGTGGTGGCAATTTCACGATCTCTTGCTGTGAGTGGCTGAGCCACTCCTTTGCCACCGGCGGCCAGATTGCCACGGGTTTCGCCCTCTTGTGGAATGCGCGCCAAGGCATAAGGTACGGGTTCACCATGAATCAGAATAATGCGTTTGTCACCGGTCACAATTTCCGGGACATAGTGCTGGGCCATGATGGTACGTTGGCCAAAATTGGTAATTGTCTCCAGTATCACGCCAATGTTGGGATCAGTTTGCGTTAAACGAAACACACTGCTACCTCCCATGCCATCCAGAGGCTTCACGACAATATCCCCATGTTCGGCCAGAAACTGACGGATGCGTGCTTGATCACGGGTGACCAGAAAAGTCGGGGCGTATTGTGGAAATCGAGCAATGGAGAGTTTTTCGTTCCAGTCTCGAATGGCAAACGGGTTGTTCAATACCAGCGCACCTTGCTCAACCGCTAATTCCAGAAGGTAAGTGCTGTAGAGAAACTCATTGTCGAACGGTGGGTCTTTGCGCATCAGGATGGCGTCTACCTCCGCTGGCGCAATTTCCTCGGCAGGGCCTAGGCGATACCAGGACTCGGACTCGCTGAATTCAAAAGGCCGTACCATCAGCCGCACCACACCATGCCGCAGGAATAGATCCCCCTGCTGCGCAACGTACAGGGTATGCGCTTGTGCGGCGGCGGCCCGCATGATGGCAACACTGGTGTCCTTATAGGTTTTCAGGCTTTCCAGCGGATCGAGAATGAAGGCAAGTCGCATCATGCGTTGAGTGGATCGTTTTCTTCGAGTTCAATGGCGGCGGCCAGCAGGGCTAGGCGGGCTACAACGCCATAAGCGTAGAACCGGTTAGGCGCAGCATCTGGCGCACCGCTGACATCGGGTAATGAGCAACAGGATTCAAAAGCTAACGGAACAAAATGCATGCCGGGCGCATTCAGGTTTTCATCCACTGCGCGACCCGTATGCACCCGATAAAAACCGCCCACCACATAGTGATCCATCATATAGACCACCGGCTCAGCGACTGCATCATTAATACTTTCAAAGGTGTACACACCTTCCTGAATGATAACTTCCGAGACTTCCAGCCCCTCTTTAACTACCGACATCTTGTTGCGTTGCTTACGGTTTAGGCCTCGTACTTCATCCGGGTTTTTGACTGTCATGATGCCCATGCCATAGGTGCCAGCATCCGCTTTCACAATGACAAAAGGCTCTTGGGTTACGCCGTATTCCTGATATTTCTGGCGGATGCGATTCAACAAGCTATCGACTTTTGCTGCCAGACAATCTTCACCAGTACGAGCATGAAAATCAATGTCGCCACAGGTTTCAAAGTATGGATTGATTAGCCATTCGTCAATCTCCAACATTTCGGAGAAAGATTTGACGACTCGGTTGTAGGCCTCAAAATGTTGAGATTTACGACGTGTAGACCAACCTGCATGCAAGGGTGGAATCAGATTTTGCTCAAGATTGTTCAGGATATCTGGTACGCCACCTGACAAGTCGTTATTCAGCAGGATGGCGCAACTGTCAAAACCATCCAGCACGAGCCGGTTGCCGACACGCTTGACTGGTTCCAGTAAAAGCGTATGGCCATCGTGGGTTTCCAGCTCAGTAGGTGCGGTAATCTCCGGGTTGATGGAGCCAATGCGCACTTCAAGCCCGGCTTGCCGAAGGATATTCTGGAGGGCTGCCACATTGCGTAAATAATAAGTGTTGCGCGTGTGATTTTCCGGAATCAGCAGCAGCCTGTGTGCTTCAGGGCAGACTTTTTCAATAGCTGTCATCGCTGCTTGCACGCACAGTGGCATAAAGTCCGAGTTCAGATTGTTAAATCCGCCGGGAAACAAATTGGTGTCCACCGGTGCTAATTTGAAGCCGGCATTCCGTAAGTCTACTGAGGCATAAAATGGGGAAACATGTTCCAGCCATTGTGTGCGAAACCAGTGTTCAATGCGTGGCATCGCATTGAGCATGCTTTTTTCAAGATTCAGCAGGGGGCCGTTCAGGGCAGTCGTGAGATGAGGAACCATGGTAACTCATGAAAATGTGATCATGAGATTTTAGCCTATTACTGCACGGAAAACTTGCAGGCAAAAAAATCGGGCGCGAGGCGCCCGGAAGGAGGAGGAGATTAACATGGAAACCAAGCAGGTATGTTCGAGGGTTTTTCAACCGGTTGAGCATGATGTGCTTGTTTATATAAAAGCAATACTTATGCCAACGAAAAAAGGCTGTAAATACTGATGGCATGTATCAGAAATGCACTTGATGCAAGCAGTATGATGTTTTTGAGCACTGATATGGTGCACTTTAATACACAAGGTCATCTGATGAGGTGCGAAACCGACTAGGAGCAGAATAGTGAGCTAACAGAGGGCATGTAGTGGATTATGAGCGATAAAAAAGCGGACACTTTCGTGCCCGCTTTCTCATTGGTTAAGTAAATCAGTCGTAGCTGAACATTAGTAGTGGTACGCCCGTTCGCCATGTGAAGTGGTGTCCAGACCTTCACGTTCAGACTCTTCGCTAACGCGCAGACCAATCAGCAGATCAACAATCTTGTACAGAATGTAGCTGCCGACCCCGCACCAGATGATAGTGACGATCACCGCAAAAGTCTGGGTATAGACTTGTGAACCCATGGTGACACCTTCTTCAAAGCCAACGCCACCCAGGCTTGGGGCTGCCAATACGCCCACACCGATGGCGCCGATAATACCTGCGATACCGTGGATACCGAAGACATCGAGCGAGTCATCGTAGCCCAGTTTGGCTTTCAGGCTAGTGACTGCCCAGAAGCAGATGATACTTGTGAAGAAGCCCAGAATCAGGGCGCCCATCGGGCCAACAAAAGCACAGGCAGGGGTAATGGCAACCAGACCGGCAATCGCACCAGAAGCGCCACCGAGCATGGAAGGTTTACCCTTCATGATCCACTCAATGAAGATCCAGCCCAGTACCGCTGCAGCTGTTGCTACTTGTGTGTTGATCATGACGAGGCCAGCAGTACCATCAGCAGCCAGTTCACTACCTACGTTAAAGCCGAACCAGCCGGCCCACAGCAGAGAAGCCCCTACCATGGTCAGTACCATGCTGTGTGGAGGCATGGCTTCCTTACCGTAACCAACGCGCTTGCCAATCACGATAGCTCCCACCAAGGCTGCAATACCAGCATTGATATGCACTACGGTACCACCGGCAAAGTCCATCGCACCGTCTTCAGCCAGAATGCCACCGCCCCAGACCATGTGTGCGATCGGGATGTAGACGAAAGTGACCCAGAGTGCCACGAAAGCCAACAGTGCGGAGAACTTGATACGTTCTGCAAAAGCACCCACAATCAGTGCTGGCGTGAGCCCGGCAAATGTAAGCTGGAAAGTCACGAAGACAAATTCGGGAATCGTGCCGCTCAGGGTGTCGCCAGTAATGCCGGCCAGGAAGGCTTTGCTGAGCCCACCGATATAACCGTTCAAGCTACCACCATCTGTAAATGCCAGACTGTAGCCATAAATGACCCAGAGCACGGAGATGAGCGAGAAGGTGACAAAAACCTGCATCAGAACTGACAACATGTTTTTGGCTCGCACCATACCGCCATAAAAGAGTGCAATGCCAGGGATGGCCATTAACAGCACCAATACTGTCGCAACTATCATCCAGGCAGTGTCGCCAGAATTCAGTGTTTCTTCCTCTTCAGCAGCTTCTGTTGCAACGGCTTCAGCAGCATCTTCAACCACCTCTTCAACCGCCTCAATCATCTCGGTGGCAGTCGTCGCAGCCTCCTCAATCAAGGTGGCTTCTTCGGCAAAGCCGAGGCCGGAAATTCCGAGTGCACTCAGCAGTGCAATCATGGATAGCATTTTTTTCATAGCATTCCCCTTAGAGTGCATCCGGGCCGGTTTCACCGGTACGAATACGGTAAACCTGCTCAAGATTGTAGACAAAAATCTTGCCATCGCCGATTTTGCCGGTAGTTGCAGATTTTTCAATTGCTTCTACAACCTGGTCCAGCATGTCATCAGAGATGGCGACTTCCAGTTTGACCTTAGGCAGAAAGTCGACGACATACTCAGCACCGCGGTATAACTCGGTGTGACCTTTTTGGCGCCCAAACCCTTTTACTTCGGTAACGGTGATGCCTTGCACGCCGATGGCAGACAAGGCTTCACGCACTTCGTCAAGCTTAAAGGGCTTGATGATTGCGGCTATGAATTTCATTGTTGTCTCCTGATTGAGTCTGCAGGACATACAGGCGGGCAAGCCCGCCTATCCTGCATAGGTTGCTATTAAAACGTCTTTTGGACGTAGGCGGTAAAGGCTTCTTTACCTGATTCGACCGTACCGTAAGTGAAAGCATCGCTGTTAATATCCGTGTCGGTGTAGTAAGCGCCTACGGTCACACCGTTATCCCAGGATTTATAAGCACCGATTTTCCAGTCGGTATAGTCAAATTCATTCGGGCCGTTACCAAATTCACCGGCGTAGCCAGCATAGAGGTCGAGCTCCATGCTGGACTTGGTGTATGCTGCCACATCTTCGCCCGTGTTAGGATCGGTCAGACGGCTGTCAGACAACCAGCTGATATTGGAACCCCAGATACCGGCATAAAAACCGCTGGCATGAGAGTAATCCATGCCGCCTTGTACCGCGGGATTGCGGCCCGTTTGTGTCGTGCCGCGGAAAATGTAATTGCTGGTCAGACCAATATTGTAAGAGAACGTATGTGGAGATTCTGGCTCTGAAGGAGCAGCATCTTCAGCAAATGCATATTGATTGAGACCTAATGTACCAAGCACTGCCACGAGCATAAGCGACTTACGCATTTTTTATATCCTTTCACGGTTAAGACCGTTGTATTGGTGAAATTAAGTATTGCATTCGAGCGAAAGGGATTAAGCAATCGGCGTGCCATCTAAAAAAACTTAATTAAATCAGCTACGTACAATGACGTATTGAGGCTGGATTAAAATTTTGGCACCAACTTGTCATAAAACTTTTTTGGTTACGCACGCATTTGGTGCTTGATCACGCAAATGCCGAACAAAATTCACAAAAACAGTCGTAGATTCATAAGGAAAACACCATGTTGAACAAGCAGGCTATTGAAGATTTATCAAATAAAATCAAGGATATGATGGCGCAATCACCGGCGGCTGATCTGGAGAAAAATCTGCGCGCCCTGTTGCCGGGCGGATTTGCAAAACTTGATCTGGTCAGCAGGGAGGAATTTGATGTGCAGGCAGAAGCCCTGCGACATGCCCGTGACCAGCTGGCATCGCTTGAAGAAAAGGTAGCAATGCTTGAAAAATCCCTAAAAAAACAGAACGAGGCCTAGCAGGAAATGAGTCTTGCAGTGATTCATAGCCGAGCACTGGCAGGCATGGAAGCGCCCGAAGTCGTGGTTGAAGTCCATCTGGCCAATGGCTTGCCAAGCTTTACGATAGTGGGTTTACCCGAAGCAGAGGTGAAGGAAAGCAAGGACCGCGTGCGCGCAGCGATTCAGACCGCTCGGTTTGAGTTTCCAGCCAAGCGGATTACGGTCAATCTTGCCCCTGCTGATCTGCCCAAGGAAAGCGGTCGTTATGACCTGCCCATTGCGCTAGGGATACTTGCGGCTTCTGGTCAGATACCCTCCAAATCACTGGATCAGTATGAGATTGCCGGGGAGTTGGCGCTTACCGGCGAGCTCCGTCCGGTGCGGGGCGCGCTGGCTATGGCAGTCAATATGCTGCAACAGGATGAAGGCGGCATGCACCGCAGGATGTTTATCCTGCCTCAAAATAGTGCATCAGAGGCAGCCTTGGTCAAAGGCGCGACCATTTTGCCTGCCAATAGTCTCCTAGAAGTTTGTGCCCATTTTAGCGGTCAAGCCCCCTTGATCCCGCTCGCACACATACCGCAAGTGCAGGCTGAGTCATACGCGGATTTTAGTGAGGTCAAAGGCCAGTCGATGCCGAAGCGTGCGTTGGAAATTGCAGCTGCAGGAGGACACAGCATTTTAATATTGTGACCTTTTAATATAATCTAAAAAATCTTATTTTCCTGACATCCCCAATATAAATATTTCTGAGATCGCACAGTTTGTGATCCATAACTTACAGAGTATTGGAGGGGTAATGAAGGGCAATTTATTCGACCTAAAAGAAGCACTGGTTTCAGAGATCCGACCACATTTTAAGCAGGGTGATTACGCAATCACGCTGACCTTTGCTCCTTTTGATAAGCAATACAAGTCGGGCTATAAACATGACTTGATATCGGCAAGTTCAGCAGTTACGCACTATCTGAACAAGGTAAATAGGATGCTTATCGGATGGCGTCCACAAAAACCTGAACGTCGTTTGAAATATGCAGGGGTGTTTGAGTTAAATGAATTAAATGGATTGCATGTGCATATGATTCTTGAAAAGCCATCAGTATTTATGAATATTGAGGAACTTAAAGTACCTGAGCATCTTATCAAAGCATGGGTTGGCTTGAGAGAGGGTGGGAAAGCTTTAGCCCAGAAAGTTGAAATCGTCACTGATGTTGATGGTTGGCTGGCATATATGCATAAAGGCATACGTGAAAGCCAACTTGGAATGGTAGATGTAACAAACGCGAAGTATTGAAGGTTAGGTTTAAAAGCAGTATCAAGTAGTAAATGCGACTCAGTGGGATTCCTGAGAAGTGAACTGTCAGTGTGGGTGAAGAAGTATATATATGATGAAATGGAAAGCATTGGTAGGGATTTCAATTAAAGTTTTTTAACTTTAATAGGTCTACTATTGCCTAAAGATACGTAAATACTAGGAAATTGGTAATTCGAAAATAGGATAGCCTATAGTTGTCAATGAATATGAATCTACAACATGTTTACAGCAGTTCTAAGTAACCCATCATTGACCTCAATATAGTGCTGTGTAGTGGCGATACTCCGATGGCCTGCCAAGCTCTGCAATATTCTGACGCTAATCCCTTTGTTTGCTAGATTGGTAATAAACGATCTCCTACCTGAATGGCTGGAAGCACCCTTGATTCCAGCACGTTGATAAATCTTCATGAATTCTTGAGCCAAAGAGTTTGCACTAAATCCAGATCTAGATTTTTGAGAACGGATAAAGGGTTTATTGCTATCGTTGATTTTGATTGTGGAAACGTAATCCTTCAGTTCACGTTTTAATCGTTCACTAATAATGACTGATCTTGAACGATTACCCTTGGTTTGATCTGCTGATAATCTGATCTCGTTCATCACATTACCCTGTTGATCCAAAATATCACCAATTTTGAGAGCAGCTATTTCTCCTACCCTCATCCCAGAAAGATGACTTAACATGAACATGATCCGATTTCGAGCCGGATTGCGACCCTGAGCAATGACTGCTAGAACCAGTTTGAATTCTTTTTCTGAGAGATATTTTGCCTTCGCCATAAATAGAAAAATATAATAAAAACAATGATATATTATATTTTAATATCTATTTAATGACTAACAAAACGGCACTATTTTGAAAGGTTATTTAAATTAATCGTTTAGGAAATAAAATAATTAATTAATAAAAAAGTTATTTTTAAGATTATGAAAACAAGTAAATATCTTGATAAGTTTTTACTAATTATGTAACTGAAGAAACCATGTTGGATATTCTGGAGAGAGCTATATGCCTTACATGAAACTCCCCGATGGATCATATATTGAGATTCCTGAAGGAACTGATCCAGTAATTGCATGGAGAAAGGCTCGGGAGCAATTTCCTGATGCTTTCGTAATAAAAACTGAACAACCAGAAAATATTGCATCCCCAAATAATCATTACCAAAAAATAAAAATTGGTAATGATTCTTCAAGAAGTGAATTGCAATATACATCAAAGCCCTCCAATAAGTTGGATATTAAAGGAGCGGCGATTCAAGGAATAGCTGATTCAGTCTTTCAGATATCTCTGGTGATCGTTGCATTATTCTTGATAATGCCTAAAAAATTCAAAGCCAAGAAACCTACAGAAATGGGCAGGGTTTGGTTTGCTTGGTTTTTTGCAGTTGGTGTTGGAATGGCATTTTTTACATATAAAAAAGAAGGTGTTACTGCAGCACTTTTATTTCTATTCGTAATTACAATAAGTATTGGGTCAGTTATTTATCTGATTGGTTGGTTGTATGGGAAATATGTAAAGTTTGCATCGACTCCAGAAGGGTTTCAGAACGAAAAAAACATTCCCCCTCCCCAAAATGGTGAAGAATTTAAAAACGGAAATGAAAATGAGGCTTATTTATGCGCTTTGGAGGAGTATGAGAGTGAAAAAAGGGATAAAGCCTTGTGGGCTAAATCTTTTGCATTAAGTGGCGGAGACGAAAACAAAACAAAATCCCACTATATCAAAGAAAGAGCTAAATCTATTCTTAATCCGCTGGATGGGCAATTTTTAAATATTGTAGAAAATAGCTCAATAAAATCAGGTAATTCATATGTAGAAAAAAATATCGAGGAAAAAGACCTAAAAAAGAATGATTCCACAAGCAATAAAGAATTAATAGAAAAGTGCATGTTCAATATAAGAAAACATGGTGACTCTGAAATAATGCTGCTAGCAAATGGGAGAGCAGCTAAAAAGGTCGGAAATAAAATATTTGTATTCGAAAATCATATGAGATGTCTGAAGGCTAATTTGCTTGATAAATATCCAGTTGGTTTAATAACTACAATAAAAATTGATGAGCTACTAGATAGTGCATATTTAAAAGATTTGGCTGCAAAAAAACTATCATATAAAAATTTTGCTGAACTGGATGAGAAGGTTAAACAAAAAATACCATCGGCAATGTTTGATATGGCGAACTTGTTTTTAGACGGAAAATATTTAACTTCAAACAAACAGAAAGCACTCGAGTTACTTGCGAATGCAACAACTAAAGGACATAGTGAATCAGAAAAGTTATGGCATTTTCTGAAAGGTCATTCAATTAAATGCATACATTGCAATGCTGTGAACGAGCCGTATGCAAACGAATGTTTTCGATGTTATAGAAAAATAGAAGTATCAGATGCAAAATAAATTGAAAATGCTACATCAACGTATTGATGAAAAAATTTATTGACACATTAAAACTTGGGGCATAGATTTGTAAATGTTTGTAAGGGGAGGAGAGAAAAATGAAAGCAAATCGTAAGTTTCTTTTGCCATTGGCAGCTTTGGCGAGTGTATTTACTAACGCTAATGCGAATGCAACTCCAGTTTATTCTGATCAAGAAAAAATTGCTCCTGCAACGTCAGCTGCTATCAGTGAAGAAGTTACCATGAGCAATGGAACTGACTTATTCACGTTCATCCTAAAGAGGTCTGATGAAGGTATCTTAATGGCTGCGCACAGCTCACACAGTTCGCATAGATCTCATTCATCTCATAGATCACACTATTCAAGTCGTTACTAAATGTCTCAGGGGTCATTTACGCTTGTTTACGACAAGCAGGTAACTTCAATTGACGCAATCCAGCGAGCAGCTTATCGATTTATAAATTTTTTCGTTGTTGATATTTCATTTAATGAAGAATCAATTGTCTGTGATCTCACAGCCATAAATGATCAGTCTGATGAGACCCTAAAACATAAAATTCAAGAGTTTAAGAACGAAGTTCTTGACCAGCATTTAAGAATAAAAATAAAAGCGGAGACAGAAGCTGTCAGGAATCTCATTCTTGGGATCGCTTTTTCTAGAACAGGACTAGGTTCGGGTGAGCAAATTTGAAATTCGAGAATCTTATTTAGATAAATCACGTTCCTATCAATTATTCCCATTTAAGTTTGATCGTCTTAACACCGCTGAATACGTTTTAACAAACTTGGTTGGCGAATATTTTGTAATAAATGAAAGCGATCTCTCCAGAGTAATTGGTATTCAGCTCGAATCGAATGAGCCCTTGTACGCTGATCTAAGAGCTAAACATTTTATTTACGAAAAGAGTGATATAGCTCCGATCGAACTCCTCGCATTAAAACTACGCACCAAATATTCTCGACTTGCGGAATTCACCAATCTTCACATTTTTGTTGTAACGCTGAGATGTGATCATAGTTGCCCTTATTGCCAGGTATCAAGACAGTCAGAAGATAAGGCAGCATTTGATATGACTAAGGAAATGGCAGACAGGTCGCTAGACTTCGTTTTTAGATCGCCATCGCAAGCATTAAAAATTGAATTTCAAGGCGGCGAGCCTCTACTAAACTTTGATATGGTCAAATACATAGTTATAGAGGCAAAAAATAGAAATTTAGCTTTTAATCGTCATATAGCTTTCGTAATCGCCACCACTTTGTCACTTTTGACTGATGAAATTCTTTCTTTCTGTAAAGAGCATGAAATATTAATTTCGTCATCTTTAGATGGCCCCGAGGAATTGCATAACAAAAACAGACCAAGGCCCGGAAGGGATAGTTATAAAAAATTTACAGAAGGGCTGGTAAGGGCAAGGTTAGCGCTTGGATACGACCGTGTGGGTGCACTTATGACAACTACTGAACAAAGCCTCCCCGCTGTAAGAAATATTATCGATGAATATCTTAAGCTTGGATTCAACGAGATTTTTTTAAGGCCTCTATCTCCTTACGGCTTTGCGATTAAAACAAAAAAGTTTGCTGCCTATAATACCGAAAGATGGCTTAATTTTTATAAAGAAGGTCTTTCTTACATCATTGAGCTGAACAAAAGCGGAGTTCGTTTTGTTGAACAATATGCTTCAATGATACTAACAAAAATGCTCACTTCTACCGATCCTGGGTACGTTGACTTAATGAACCCATCTGGAATTGGCATAGCAGCAATAGTATTCAACTACGATGGTGGCGTTTATGCATCTGACGAGAGTCGCATGCTTGCAGAAATGGGCGATAAGTCATTTCTGCTCGGTAATGTTCTGCATAATACATACGAAGAAGTGATGCTGTCTGACAAGTTACTTGATGCAGTTGAGGACTCGTTTACGCTAAGCGCCCCAATGTGCACTGATTGTGCTTTTGAGCCCTATTGTGGGGCTGATCCAGTTTATCACCACGCTATTCATAAGGACTATGTGGGGAAAAAGCCATTATCAGAGTTTTGCAAAAGAAATATGGAAATCTTCAAGCATCTCATTTCGCTTATGGAAAGTGACGATGAAATTAAGCAGATATTTCTTGGGTGGGCAAATAGATGTTAAAGCTGGGTGGCAAAGTTATTGAGATTCACAACTTACCTTCCAACTGGTCAAAGCTAATCAGTGTGTCAACCAATCCACTTATTCCAGATGTATTAAAAGTTAACAAAGCATTTCTAATTAAGAACAAAGAAATTCCTGAGGGCTTTGGTCATTACCTTTTGCTAGACAAAGACCAAGAATTGGTAAAAAAATTACCGATTAATAGCGGGTATACCATTTTACCTAGCGATTATCACTACCTGGCAAATGACGATGTGATAAGAATTTCCACGGATAAATCACAAGTGAGTGTTTTATTCAGAAATTCATCCCCCCATAACAGCATATTGATAACGGAGCAATGTAACCATTATTGCTTAATGTGCTCACAGCCGCCTAAAAAAATAGACGACAGCTGGATTATTAAGGAAACTGAAGAGCTTATACCTCTAATTCCGCGTACAACTAAAGAAATTGGATTTACCGGAGGAGAACCTACACTTTATGGTGAAAAATTCCTAAATATACTGCGGCTTACGAAAAGTTACCTTCCAGAAACTGCTGTTCACATATTGTCAAACGGGCGTGCATTCAAAGATATAAATTTCGCTAAAAGTTATTCAAGAATAAACCATCATGACATGGTAGTAGGGATTCCGATATATTCAGATAATCCATCCGAACATGATTATATTGTTCAATCCAAGGGGGCTTTTGATGAAACCATACAAGGGATTCTTAACTTAAAGCGGCTGAATCAAAAAGTCGAGATAAGAATAGTTATCCATAAACAATCAATCGGTAGGCTAAGAAAATTGAGTGAGTTCATAGGTAGAAACTTACTATTTGCGGATCATGTTGCCCTGATGGGCTTAGAGATGATGGGGTTTACAAGAGCAAATCTAGACAAGCTCTGGATCGACCCATTCGATTACAAAGACATCTTAAGTGATTCCGTAAAAATACTGACCAAGTATGGATTGAATACGTCCATTTACAATCATCAACTTTGCTTGGTAAACGAAGACATCCATCAATTCTATAGAAAATCCATAAGTGACTGGAAAAATGAGTATGCGAAGGAATGTGCAGAATGCAATAAAAAGACTGAATGTGGTGGCTTCTTTACTTCAGGGATCAATTTTGGATATAGCACTCATTTGAAGCCATTTGTCAGCCATGAGCATTAGCATGAATTCATGTTTTCAGTAATTAAAGTATTTCACCAGTTTTTACATTGAATTTGATCACTTTATTTTCTACTGTTTTAATTTGTAAAACACCATTTTTATCATCGTAATATAAATCAGATT